>Ga0194132_10003545_pt1 | contig 27634 bp, 21 predicted proteins | sample TA2KigOf80mmetaG_FD_148612 | JGI IMG/M metagenome (GOLD analysis project Ga0194132, IMG submission 148612) | Freshwater microbial communities from Lake Tanganyika, Tanzania - TA2015054 Kigoma Offshore 80m | ecosystem: Environmental > Aquatic > Freshwater > Lake | place: Tanzania: Lake... | reverse complement strand
GCGTCCGGACAAACGCCATCCGCGCTTTTTGAAGCGGACCTGGCTCGAAGAATTGAAAGACGGCTGCGCGAGGTGCTTTCCGGAGGACATCCGGCGGAGGAGTCTTATGAAGCCAAATTCGTCGGGGGAGCCCCGCCGCGCTGGCTGGCTTCCAGTTGCGGTCCTTTGACAGCCTCCGACGGAACCGTGGTGGGCGCGATCGAGATTGTGCGCGACATCACGGAGGACCGCCGCATGGAAGCCGAGCGTGAGAACATGATTCAGAGGCTGGTGGAGAATCAAAAGTACGAAAGCCTCGGCGTGCTGGCGGGCGGCGTGGCGCATGATTTCAACAATCTGCTGGCGGGCATTCTGGGCAGCGCGAATTTGGTTCGCATGGAGTTGGATCCTAAATCGTCCCTGCATACCTTTTTGCAGCAGATCGAGGAATCCTCCAAGCGGGCCGCGGGGTTGTGCGCGCAATTGCTGGCGTACGCCGGGAAGGGGAGGTTTCAGATCGAGGCGCTGGATGTGAACGAGCTCATTCGCGCCAATTCCAGCGTGTTGCGGCATTCGATCGATCCGCATTGCGATTTTCGGATTCAATTGGCGGACGGCGCCCTGGCGGTTGAGGGTGACGCGCAGCAGATTCGGCAGGCTTTGCTGAGCTTGGTGGTGAACAGCGCGGAGTCCATGAGCGGCGGGGGCGGGCTGATTGAAATTCAGACCCGGCTGGTGGAGGTGACGGGCAAGCAACTTGACGGGGCAAGAGTCGGGCGCGAATTGCCTCCTGGACGCTATGTGTCGATTCGGGTGCGTGACAATGGCAGCGGCATGCCGCCGGAGATGCTGGCGCGGATTTTTGATCCCTTTTTCAGCACGAAATTCCCCGGGCGCGGCCTGGGGTTGCCTTCGGTCCTGGGGATCGTCCGCAGCCACAAAGGCGCGTTGCTGGTGGAATCGTCGCCGGGACCCGGAACGACGTTTCAAATCCTGCTGCCGCCGGGCTCCGTGGCTCCGCGGGCCGCGGAAGGGCTGACCTCGAAGGAGAGCGCCGAAGTTCAAGAAGACAAGGGACAAGCATTTCCGAGCCCGGCCTTGAACATTTCGATCGTGGATGACGAACCCGCGATTCGCGAGATTACCTCGAAATTGATCGCCGCTTGGGGCTATGCGGTTATCGCGGTGGGGAGCGGCAAAGAAGCGGTGGAACTTTTCCGGCAAAACCCCCAGTGTGCCCGGCTCGTCCTCATGGACCTGGCCATGCCGGAAATGGATGGCGCCACCGCGACCAAGCAGATTCACGCTCTCAATCCAAAGGTTCCGGTCATGGTGATGAGCGGATTCAGCACCAGCCAGGTCGCGCCGCACTTCACGGAGGATTGGATCGCGGCGTTTCTGCAGAAACCCTTCGATTCCGTCGAACTCAAGAAGCACTTGGCGCGGATCCTCTCCGAGCAAGCCGTGTGAGTGCTGGCAGGCTCACTCGGCCACGTGGAGGGAAGAGCGCGGACAAGGGAAAGTTCTTCGCGGCCCGTTTGAGGAGGGCGGAAGATGGGCTCCCGGCGCTGGACGTGGGTCAGGGCTTCAGCGAGATGAGTTCCCAATTCATGCCATGACGGGCGGCATAGGCGGAGAAATCGCGCTCATAGTCCATGAGGACGGCGCGCACGACTCCGGAATCGTCCGCATGCCCCACCTGCGTGTTGGTGTCCGGAATGAGGTCGAACTGGCGGTGCGCATAGATCAGAGCGAAAACGGCGCCGGCGACCGCGTTGTAGCTGATATCCAAGTCGGCTCCTTCGGCGAAGTCTTCGACGACGTCGGCGAGAAACTCCAGTTGGTTGAAGAGATGGGGATATTTGGGAGCGTTGATTTGCGCAAATTCGATTTTGAGCAAAGGCAGCTTTTTGTGGACCCCTCCGAGGACGCGAGGGGTTATGCGCGAAGTTCCGCGATGGACGAACAGCAGCAAATCAGACGACATGCCCGTGAGAATGCCTTCAGCCTCTCGAAGTGACAAGGTTGGAGATGCTCGCTTGCGCCTGTCCAAAATGAGTGGGAGCGTCGGTTCGTCCCGGGCGCTTCCTGGAGGGATCTGCGGTAAAGCGGTAAAAACTGGATCCAACGGCCAATGCAAGATTGCCGCGGACGTGCCGTCTCTCTAGTTTCGCGTGGTGCCCGTGCTTTTTACGATCTTGGGAAGTGGTTCCGGCGGCAATTGCGCCTATCTTGAGGCGGGTGAAACCCGGCTCCTCATCGACGCGGGTTTCAGCGCCCGCCAGATCCGGGAAAGGCTGTCCAGCATCGGACGCGCTCCCGAGTCCTTGTCCGGGATTCTCATCACCCACGAACACTCCGATCATGTGCAGGGGCTGTCCGTCCTTGCGGCGAAAACAGGCGTGCCGGTCTATTGCAATCGACTGACGCGTGACGCGATTCTCACTTCCAATCCGGGAACCTTCGTCTCGAAGCTTTTCAACACGGGCGATTCTTTTGCGGTGGGCGATGTCGAGGTGGAGACGTTTTCCATTCCGCACGACGCGCAAGATCCGGTGGGGTTCTTGTTGCGAACAGGCTCGGGCAACATCGGATTTCTGACCGATCTGGGACACGCCTCCCGCATGGTGGTGGAACGCGTCCGTCCGGCCCACGCGCTGGTCCTGGAGACAAATTACGATCTGAGAATGCTGCAAGAGGACACCCGCCGTCCATGGAGTCTGAAGCAGCGGATTGCCAGCCGCCACGGGCATTTGTCCAACGATGCGGCCGCGAACACGCTTCGGCAAATCATGCACGATGGACTGCAGACGGTTTACATGGCGCACATGAGCCGGGATTGCAACCGGCCTGAACTGGCGCAAAGGGCTTTGTCCGCCGCCGTGGAACTCTGCGGCGCAACCCACGTGGAACTCCGGCCGACGTCGCAGGACAAACCGTGCGCCACCCAGGTGTTATCCGCCGTTCCTTCGCCCTGTAGCAACACGGTGCCTCCATGAGCGAGCAGGAAACGGAATCGTTCGGCCCGGACGCCGAACCCGGGTTGACTCAAGCGTTGCCGCCGTTGCGCCCGGGGACATTGTATGTGGTGGCCACGCCGATTGGGAATCTGGAAGACATGACGCTCCGGGCCATCCGGGTGTTGAAGGAGTGCACCGTGATTGCCGCGGAGGACACGCGGCACACCTCGAAGCTCTTGCGGCGCCTGGGAGTGTGGAAGCCGCTCGTCAGTTGTCATCAATTCAACGAGGCTCGCCGTGGTGAGGACTTGGTCGAGCGACTGCGAAGAGGGGAAATCGTCGCGCTGGTTTCGGATGCGGGCACCCCGGGCATCAGCGATCCAGGCGAGCGGATTGTTCGCAAAGCGGTGGAGGCGGGGCTCCGTGTCGAGCCGGTGCCCGGTCCTTGCGCCTTGATCGCCGCGCTGGCCGCGAGCGCGCTGCCGACCGAGGTGTTTCATTTCGCGGGATTTCCCCCCCACAAAGGAGCCGCCCGCCGGACCTTCCTGGCCCGGGCAGGTCAATGGCCCGGCACCCTGGTGCTGTATGAATCTCCCTACCGGTTGCTCAAGCTCCTGGAGGAGATCGGCGAGATCTGGCCCGCTCGCCGGGTGGTCATCGCCCGTGAGCTCACCAAAAAGTTCGAAGAATTCCAGCGGGGAACCGCGGCGGAACTCGCGCGGAAATTTCAGGAGAAATCAACGCGGGGAGAGTTTGTGGTGTTGCTGGAACCGCTTGAACCTTAAAGCGGCAATGCCCCCTTCATGGATCATGGCCAGGTCCCGGCGATGAGGCTATTCCGAATCACTCAGCAGATCCATGAAGGACAGGCCTCGTGATTCGTCCTGTCTTGCTTCTCCAGGCCTTGGCCAATCTTCAGCACGTTCAACTGCCGATTGAAGTTTGAATCCTGAACCTGGAGCCGCCGGATTACTCCCTCGACATGCTCGACCGTTCTTCCGACGCCGAAACCGCAGGATCCGTTGAGATCGATGGCGAATCGAGAGGCTTCGTCAGCCGAGGAATTTTCCCGGATTCAGAATGTGATTCGGATCCAGGGCCGACTTTAGTTGCTGGTGCAAATGGCGTGATTCCCTGGACAAAGCCATCCTCCACCACGGCTTTTTGGCCAGGCCGATTCCGTGCTCGCCTGTGATGACGCCGTCCAGAGCGAGGACACCACGAAACAACTCGTCCAGGGCGCGATCGCCCCGCCGCCTTTCCTCCGGCTTCGAGGAGTCGATCATCACGTTGACATGGATGTTGCCGTCGCCGGCGTGGCCGAAGCACGCCACGCTGAGCTGATGCTTGCTTTGCAGGCTCGCGGCGAGGCGGAAGAGGTCTTCCAACGCGCCACGCGGCACCACGATGTCCTCATTCAATTTGGTCAATCCCGTATCGCGGAGCGCGTAGGAGAATTCCCTTCGGAGCTGCCAGAACTGCTCACAGGATTCGGCGCCGAATCCTTTCTGCACGAACACCGCGTCGAGATCCTGGAGGCGCCGGGCGAGCATGGCGGTCTCGAAGCGGACGGATTTTTCCTGGCCATCGAGTTCGATGAGAAGATGCGCGTTGCATCCGTCAAGGCGGCGAGATCCCGTGCGCTTGCGGGCCGCGGCCAGGGTGAAGGCGTCCGCCACTTCCAAGGCGGCGGGGAGGAAGCCGGCGGCGAATACTTCCCGGATGGCTCGGGCCGCGTGAGCCATGGATCCAAATCCCGCGGACAAGCAGGCGCGGAAAGGGGGCAGGGGAAGCAGTTTAAGCGTGGCTTCCGTGACGACTCCCAGCAAGCCCTCGGAGCCCACGAACAACCGGTGCAAATCAAATCCCGTCTTGTTCTTGTGGGTGCGTCCGCCCAACCGCACCAACGTGCCGTCGGCGAGAACGACTTCGAGGCCGAGCACGTAGTCTCGGGTTACGCCATACTTCAAGCAACGCGGGCCCCCTGCGTTGGTCGCAATATTCCCGCCGATCGAGCAATCCGCGCGGCTGGCCGGGTCAGGCGGATAGAACAGGCCCCGGCTTTCGGCCGCCGACTGCAATTCCGCCGTCAGCACGCCGGGTTCGACGACCGCGACAAAGTCCGCGGGGTTGATTTCCCGGATGCGATTCAGGCGGGCCAGGGAGAGCGCGATGCCGCCGCGGACCGGGACGCAGCCTCCCACGTAGCCGTATCCGGCGCCGCGCGGGGTGACGGGAAGCCGATGGCGATGGGCAAAGGCCAGAATGCGCCTGACACTCCTGAGGGACCTTGGAAGCGCCACCGCGTCCGGCAGTTCCCTCGCGAACCATTGATCGCCGGAATGCTGGGTGCGGACTTCGGTTTCGAGTTGGATTTCGCCCGGCGCCAATTGACGGCGCAAGCGCTCGTAAAGGCGCAAGGAACTCATGCTTCAACCGAAACCGGGCTCTCGGGAGGCGCCTGCAAAAGCTCGCGCGCGTCCCTCGCGTCTTCCTCGGCCACTTGGACCAGGATGCCACCGGCGGCCATGCTGTAGCCTTCGAGCGAAAGCGCGGCGATTTCATGAGCGACGGAGGCCGCGAGTCCGGCTACTTCAAGCCTGGAGCGGACGATTTGGGCTTCGGCCGGGCTAAACGTCTTAAACACGGTGACGAGTTGCATAGGGCGGGGTGGGGGTCGAGTCCTAACTGGTGGTGGTCCCCCGGACATCGGCGAACGCGATGACGCCGGAATTGGTTTGCAACAGACTTTGCACTTGGGCGTCCACCAATTGTCCCACGAGATGGTGGGCTTGGTTGACCACGACCATGGTGCCGTCGTTGAGGTAGCCGATGCCCTGGCCCTTGTCTTTCCCTTCGCGAACGACTTTCAGACTTACCGTTTCGCCCGGGAGGATGGTGGCTTTGAGCGATTGCGCCAGTTCGTTGATGTTCACGTAGCGGACGGCTTGGAGTTCGGCGATTTTTCCCAAGTTGTAGTCCGTGGTGAACACGCGGGCGTTCAGGGCTCGTCCGAGGAGCACCAGTTTGGCGTCCACACCGGCCTCCGATTCCACATCCATTTCATGGATTTTCACTTCGACTTTCGGGTTGCGTTGCAGACGGCTGAGCATTTCGAACCCGCGGCGTCCTCGAGCCCGCTTGGCGGGGTCGTTGGAATCGGCGATCTGTTGCAACTCCCGGAGCACGAAGCGCGGCACGAGTACGATGCCTTCGAGGAAGCCGGACTCGAGCAAACCGGCGATGCGCCCGTCCACGACCGCGCTGGTATCGAGCAGGATGAGTTCCTTGGGCTCATTTTGGGCGGTGAAGCGCACGAACGGAATGATGAGTGAAAAATCTTCTTTGTTGCTCCGCATGGCCAGCACCATGCCGATGTAGCTGAAGCCAATGAAGAGGGAGAGGCGGATGAGCCAACGGGCGCGGGGCTCGGCATAGACGAAGAGCTCCGAACGATCCACCAGCCAGGCGATGAGGGTTCCCAGGACAAGTCCGAACGTGGCCGCGGAGAAGGCGCGCAAGGAAAAGCCCTTCAACATCTCGTCAATGGCAATGAGCAGGCCACCGAAACCAAATCCGATCATGACGCCGAAGACGGGTTTGGAAACCAGATCGGGCTGGACGGCGCCCACGGCGTAGCCACCCAGGGTGCAAAGGGAGAGGAAAAGGATGCGGAGGGTCCAGAGAACCATGGTGACGGTGGGTTAGGGACGGCTTGGGCGGCGGGGGGTGGTGGCGGGCTTGGCCGGCTTGGGTGCGAACATCACCCCCCAGAGGCCGCGAGCGTTGAGATTGCTGGTGGTGAAGGACAAATTGCTGCTGACCAAAGTCAGGTGGTGCAAGGTCTGGGCCATGTTGGTTTCCGCCGGACGCTGGCGCAGCATGGCACCCAGCAGCCCCTGGCCACTGTTCAGGTCGGTCACGAATTGTTTCAAGATCCCGGATGTGGATTCAACGTTTTTCACGATGGTTTCGATTTCCGCGCGATTGGAATGAAGCAGGCCCTCGAGTTCTCCCGCGGCACGGCCTAACTGCTCGGAAAACGCCAGCACGTTGCTGACGGCGAGCGTGACCGGAGGAATGTTGGATTGGACCACGCGATCCAATCCATCCATGGTGGCCAGGGCCTTGTCGGAGACCTCGCGAAAATTGCGAATCGTGGAGGAGAGATGGCCGAGCGTCGTTTCGTCCAGGACGGAGCGATCCACCCGGGTGATGGCGTCGTTGAGTTTTCGCGCGGTTTCATCGATGCGATGAATGAATCCCGCCGCCGAGCGCGCCACTTCCTGAAGGTTGAAGGGTTCCTGGCACCGGACGATGGCCCCTTCTTTCAGGGGCTGCGCGCCGGTTCTGGACGGATAGACGGACACGTACTGGTCACCCAGGAATCCCGACTGCTCGATGACGAACAGGGAATTGGAGGGGATCAGGAATCGCGGGTCGATCCGGAGCGAGAGGGTGACATTGGTGCCGAGCGGACCCAAATCCGCGGCGCTGACCGTGCCGATGGGAACGCCCGCCATCAAAACCGAGGCCATCGTCTTGATGCCTCCAACGTTTTGGGTGACCAGGTAGATTTCGTAATATCGGGAGAAAACTCCAATGCCCTTACTGAAATAAATCATGAGGCCGGCCATCAGAACCAATCCCGTGAGGACGAAGAGTCCCACTTTCCAGGTTGATCGTTCCGTGCTCATGTCAATTCATAGAGTCGACGGAGGTGGAATCCCCGTCCACGAATTTTCTTACGACGGGATCGGGCGAGCCAAAGACTGATTCGGGCGAGCCATCGGCGTAAACGCGTCCGTCTCGCAGCATGACCACGCGACGCCCTACCCGGCGGGCGCTGCGCATGTCATGAGTGACCACCACGGAGGTGACGTGCATTTCCTCGCAAACACGAACAATCAGCCGGTCGATGCTGTCGGAGACGACGGGATCGAGCCCCGTCGTGGGCTCGTCGTAAAGCAGGATTTCGGGGTGGTAGACGATGGCCCGGGCCAGTCCGACCCTCTTCTTCATGCCCCCCGAGAGCTCGGCGGGCCTCTTGGTTTGGGCTCCGCGAAGCTCGACCCTTTCGAGCGCCTCCTCCACTCGCCTCGTGATTTCGCCGTCGGTGAGATGGCGCTCGCGGCGGAGGAGGAAGGCGACATTGTCCTCCACGGAGAGGGAATCGAAGAGGGCCGAGCCCTGGAACACCATGCCGAACTTTCGCCGGATTCGGAGCAGCGCCCGTTCGTCAAGGTCGCCAAGATTCTCCCCATCGACGAGGACTTCTCCCTCATCCGGCTGCAACAATCCGATGAGGTGTTTGAGCAAAACACTCTTCCCGCATCCGCTGCGCCCCATGATCACCACGGAATCTCCGGCCGCGATGCGCAGGTCGAGGCCTTGCAAGACGCTTTGGGAACCGAAGCTCTTGCGAACACTTCGGGCTTCGAGGGCGCCCGCGCCGGCCGTGGCCTTCATCCGAGAATCCGGTTAAGGGTCAGGGTGAGAAAGAAGTTGGAAATGAGGATCGCGATGGACGCCGCCACGACGGCTTCTGTGGTGGCCTTGCCCACGCCTTCCGCCCCTTGCAGGCACTGCAGGCCCTTGTGACAGCCGATCGTGGCCACGAGCCCGCCAAAGAAAACCGACTTGATCAGTCCGTTCAGCACATCCGCGGGATGGGTGTAGCGGACCATGTTATGCCAGGAATAGGCGGGATCCATGCCGAGCAAGCCAACGCCGGTGGCGTAGCCCGCGAGGATGCCGATGGCGATGGATTCGCTGGTGAGCACCGGCATCGCCACCAAGGCAGCCAGGAGTCTGGGAGCGACCAGGTAATCCACCGGATGAGTGGCCAGGGCGCGAAGGGCGTCGATTTGCTCGGTGACTTTCATGGTGCCGAGTTCGGCCGCCATCGCGGCTCCGACGCGTCCGGCCACCATCAGTCCGGTCAGCACCGGGCCCAGTTCGCTGGCCATCGACACGCTGACGACGGCCAGAGTCGCCGTGTCCATCTTGACCTTGTGGAACTGATACAGCGTTTGGGCGCAGAGCACCATGCCCGTGAACGCTCCGGTGACCAGGACGACCGGCTGGGATTGGACTCCGATCCGGTGGAGTTGCTGCGAGAACGCGCCGCGTTCCCAAGGATGCCGGGTCAGCGAACGCCAGGTCTCCCGGACCAGCAGTGCGTAATGGCCCAATCCTTCGAGTCTTGCTCGCGCGCGCTGGGCGATGGGGAGGGAGCCGAGCATGGATCGTATCGTTTGAGACGAGGAGGCGAATCGAGAGCATCAAAAAGGGTCATCCCGTTGCCAGGATGACCCTCGATGTCAAAAGGGATGCATGTCCTTAACCCGAAAGGGTGGCGCCTTCAGCGGCCGCCTTTTGGGTGAAGATGAGCTTGCCATCCTTGACCAGAACGCGGATGGGTTCGTTGGCGTTGATGTGGCCCTTGAGGATCTCTTCCGCCAGAGGGTCTTCCAGGTGCTTCTCCACGGCCCGGCGCATCGGGCGGGCTCCGTAGGTCGGGTCGTAGCCTTTCTCGACCAGGAAATCTTTGGCATCCTGCTCGAGTTCGAGATTGACCTGACGTCCTTTGAGCCGTTCGAGCACTTTGCGCACTTCCAGTCCGAGGATTTCGATCAAGTCCGTCCGGGTGAGGGAGCGGAAGACGATGACGTCGTCGAGCCGGTTGAGGAACTCGGGACGGAAGCTCTTTTTCGCCTCGTCCAGAATTTTCTCCCTCATTTTTTCATACGAAGCTTCCTCGCTGGATTGGGAGGTGAATCCGATGGCGGTTTGCTTCTTCACCGTTTCCGCGCCGACGTTGGAGGTCAGGAGGATGATGGTGTTGCGGAAATCCACCACGCGGCCCACATTGTCCGTGAGTTTACCCTCCTCCAGGATTTGGAGGAGCATGTTCATGACATCGGGGTGCGCCTTTTCAATTTCGTCGAAGAGGACGACGGAGTAGGGCTTGCGCCGCACTTGCTCGGTGAGTTGTCCGCCTTCCTCGTAGCCGACATAGCCGGGGGGCGATCCGACGAGGCGGGAGACGGTGAACTTTTCCATGTATTCGCTCATATCCAGCTGGATGAGCGACTTGGAGTCGCCGAACATGTGTTCGGCGAGCGTCTTGGCCAGGAGGGTTTTTCCGACACCGGTGGGGCCGAGCAGGGCGAAGGTGCCGATGGGGCGCTTCGGATCCTTCAGATCGGCGCGCGAGCGGCGCAAGGCCTTGCACATGGCGCCGACGGCCTCGCGCTGGCCAACGACGATCCTGGACAGTTCTTCCTCCATCGCCAGCAGTTTCTGGATCTCGCCCTGCTCCATGCGCTTGAGCGGAATCCCCGTCCACTTGGAGACCACCTGTAGAATCTCGTCTTCATCGACGAGCACGCGTTTCTCCTCACGGTTGGTTTTCCATTGGTTGAGGACGGATTCGAGGCGGTCCTTGGCTTGCTTTTCCTTGTCGCGCATGGCGGCGGCGCCTTCGAAATCCTGTTCGCGAATGGCCTTTTCCTTGCGATTCTTGATGTCCTCGATTTCGGCCTCGAGATTTTTGATTTCGGGAGGGCGGGTCATGGCGAGGATGCGCGCGCGCGCGCCCGCTTCATCCATGACATCGATCGCCTTGTCGGGCAAAAAGCGGCCGGTGATATAGCGGTCAGACAGGCGGACGGCGGCTTCGAGGGCTTTCGGGGTGAGCTCCATTTTATGGTGCTCCTCGTATTTTCCACGCAAGCCGTTCAAGATTTGAATGGCTTCATCGATGGAAGGAGCCTCGACTTTGACCGCTTGGAAACGACGTTCGAGCGCGGCGTCCTTTTCGATGTATTTGCGGTATTCGTTGAGCGTGGTGGCGCCGATGCACTGCATCTCGCCACGGCTGAGCGCGGGTTTGATGATGTTGGAGGCGTCCATCGTTCCTTCCGCGGAGCCGGCGCCGACGATGGTGTGCAATTCGTCGATGAAGAGGATGACATTCTTGGCGCGCCGGATTTCATCCATGACGGCCTTGATGCGTTCCTCGAATTGTCCCCGGTATTTCGTGCCGGCGACCATGAGCGCGAGATCGAGGGTGATCACGCGCTTTTCGCGCAGGATTTCGGGGACATTGCTCTTGGCGATTTCCTGGGCCAGGCCCTCCACGATCGCGGTTTTTCCCACCCCAGCCTCGCCCAGCAGCACCGGGTTGTTCTTGGTGCGGCGGCAGAGGATTTGGATGACCCGTTCGATCTCGTTCTTTCGTCCGATGACGGGGTCCATCTCTCCCTTGCGGGCAATTTCCGTCAAGTCGCGGCCAAACGCTTTGAGCGCGGGAGTTTTGACTTCCCCCTTCTTGTTGTTTTCGCCGGCTGGTTTTTCAGGGGCGTCTTGCGATCCGCCGCCTTCCTCGGAGGAGGCGTTGAAATTGGGATCGAGTTCCTTGAGGATTTCGTCGCGGGTTTTCTCGATGTCGACCTCGAGATTCTTGAGCACGCGGGCGGCGACGCCATCGCCTTCGCGGAGCAGTCCGAGCAGGATATGTTCGGTGCCGACGTAGGTATGGCTCAAAGCCTTGGCTTCCTTGGAAGCCAGCGAAAGCACTTTCTTGACCCGCGGCGTGTAAGGGATGTTCCCGATCATTTTCTGATCCGGTCCGGTGCCGACCTGTTTCTCGACCTCCATGCGAACGGTCTCGAGATCGAGGCCGAGTTTTTGGAGGACGTTCACGGCAACGCCGTGGCCGAGCTTGATCAAGCCCAGGAGAAGGTGCTCGGTGCCGACGAAGTTGTGGTTGAAACGGTCGGCTTCTTTGCGGGCGAGAGCCAAAACCTGCTGAGCTCTCGGAGTGAAATTGTTCATCGCTTCATCGCTCATGTCTCAATGCAAAAAATGCAGCGCCTTGCGGGCTTTGTCCAGTATAGACCCGAATCCTTCGCACGACGCCGGAAAAACGATGGTTCCATCCAGCCATCGATGCAGCGCATGCCCAGCACTGCTCGAACAGGGCGGCGACGAGTGAGAATTCGGCCAAGGAGCTCTTCCCTCCCAGCCCGCCGCACCAAGGTCTGCTTTGATGTATCGGCAGTTCCAGGCGGGAATCGAGTCGGTTCCAAATAATTTTCGCCTTCACATTGACATTTTCCACCCGAGTTGGTTACGCTTTCTTCGTTGTTAGATTTGATTCGGGTGGCGGTACGTTTCTTCAGCGGGGTTCCCCACCCCCACCTCCTTGGCGTCTGCTGCCCGAATCATTTTTTAGAAATTCTTTTGGAATATTCCTCACTTCGAGGCGCCACTTTCTGAAATCTCCCAGGCTCCAAGCGCTTTTGCGGATTCGACCCTGCGTCAGGCGACGGCTTGCCCTGCCAGGCTTGGTTCAGACTTAGGGCAGGGTGGATCCAAGCTCCAGGAGAGGTTCATCCTCCCCACTAACTTGATGGTGAAGTTACTCACCACTCCGCACCCCGGCCCGGCGGAGTTTTCAAGCTAAAAACGGCAATTGATTAGCATTGATCCATCGCCAGATCTTGGCGGCAAAGGCGATTCTCAAGTTTCATGGGATCACCCTGCGGATCGACCTCAACTTGCGGCAGGCCTTTGACGATCAAGCTTTTGCGCATCTCGACGCTGCTCAATCGCCGTTTCCAGGCTCCTCCGAACAGTGTTCGAAACTGGCTGACATTCAAGAACATCCCATGGCGAATCCCCTTTCGCGCGGTCATCAAGTTTGCTACGCTTGGCACGGATGAAGCTCTTGGTGATTGGATCTGGCGGACGCGAACATGCGTTGGTTTGGAAACTGGCCCAGTCTCCTCACGTGACGAAGATTTGGGCGGCGCCAGGCAATCCCGGGATGGAGTTGGAAAGGCTTCATTCGAACGGACTTCCGGTGGAATTGGTAAAGCTGGGAGCAGAGGAACTTCAGGCACTTCTGGCTTTCGCCCGGGAGAACCGGCCTGATCTGGTCGTGGTGGGTCCGGACAATCCATTGGCCTTGGGTATCGTCGATTTGTTTCGAATCTCCGGGTTTCGGATTTGGGGACCCGAAAGGAAAGGAGCCCAGTTCGAATCGTCCAAGGCATTCTCGCAGGATTTCATGAGCCGCCATGGCATTCCCACGGCGCGAGCAGGGACGTTTTCAGATCCCGCGGAAGCCCTCCGCTTCGCGGAAACGCTGGCAGGATGTTGCGCCATCAAGGCCGATGGACTGGCGCTCGGCAAAGGAGTGCTCCTTTCCCAGAACATGGAGGAAGCCCGATCCGCGATCGAAGAGATCATGGTTCAACGGACGTTCGGTACCGCCGGAAGTCGTGTCGTCATCCAGGAATTTCTTCGCGGCACCGAGATTTCCCTTCATGCGCTTTGTGATGGCAACACGGTCAAGTTGTTTCCGACCTCGCAGGACCACAAACGGGCTCTCGATGGAGACAAGGGATTGAACACCGGGGGCATGGGAACTTTCTCGCCGGCTCCGTTCCTTTCGCCAGCCGGGTTGGACTCGGTCGGAAGGGCAATTTTGGATCCCTGGCTCGCGGGGTGCCGGGCTGAGGGAATTTTTTTTCAGGGAATCCTCTATCCTGGAGTGATGCTTACGGACGAGGGGCCCAAGGTCATTGAATTCAACGCGCGATTCGGCGATCCTGAAACCCAGGTTTATATGCCACGCCTGGAAAATGATTTGGTCGAGTTGTTGGATGCCTCCGTGGATGGCACCTTGGATCGAGTGCAGCTCAGATGGAGCACCGACTTCTGCGTTTGCGTGGTGATGGCTTCGGGCGGATACCCCGGCAGCTACACCAAGGGCAGGGTGATCCGCGGACTGGAAGAGGCTGAACGCTTGCCCGGGGTCAAGGTGTTTCACGCGGGGACGGCTCGAAAAGACAATCAATGGTTGACCCAGGGAGGGCGAGTCCTGGGAGTGACCGCGTGGAGACCGACCCTGGCGGATGCCCGTCGGGCGGCCTATGCCGCCGTGGAATTGATTCAGTTCGAGAACGCCCATTTCAGGCGTGATATTGCAATGAAAGGTCTGACCACCGCATGAAACGATGGATTCGAATGACGCTGGCCGCGAATCTTTCGCTCGCGGGTTTCCTCGGATGGGTTCCACCGGGTTCGGCCGAGGCTGCCTCCACCGCCACCAATGGCTGGCCCCATTTTCAGGAAATCCTCCATTTGTTACGGAAAGAATTGCCCGGAATGGAGGAGGGCAATCTCAACCAAGCGATGGTGGAAGGCATGCTGCGGCAACTTCACCCGCAGGTGCTCATGGACCGCCCCAAACCGGAGTCCGCTCAAGCCGGCTCCTTCCTGGCGCGCAAAGAAATCCTTCAAGAACGAGGGGGCTGGCTGCAATTGAAAGAAGTGGCGCCAGGCTTGGACGAGGAATTGAACTCCTCCATCAGCATCTGGACGACGAATCGACTCGATGGTCTGATTTTGGATCTCCGCTATTGTCACGGAAGTGATTATGCCGCTGCGGTTCAAACCGCCTCCCGATTCGTGCAGGCGGAAACGGACTTGCTCGATTTCGGCTCGGGAATGCTGCGAGGCGGCAAGGGAACCAACGCCATCCGCCTCCCTTGCGTCGTGCTCGTCAACCGCCAGACTTCAGGTGCCGCGGAAGCACTCGCCGCCCTGCTTCGCCAGCACGTCGGAGCCCTCGTGTTGGGAAGTCCCACCGCCAACCAGGCCAAAGTGTACAAGTCCGTTGATCTGTCCAATGGACGCCGCATCCACATTGCTACGGGCAACCTGCGTGGACCCGAGCTGGATTCGCTGTCGGCCCAAGGCGTCGTGCCGGATGTTTCCTTCGAATCCGCCCCGGCGTTGGAACGGCAGTTCTTCGACAAGCCCTTTGTTTCCCACGCTGCGGCTGGCGCGATTCGCCGGACGACGGGCGTCGAACCGCGTCCGAAGTTGAATGAGGCGGAATTGGTTCGTCGGAAACGGGAGGGGCTCGACCCGGAGGAGCAACCCGCGGCCCCTTTTCGGTCGGGTGTGAGCGAAACGGAAAAACCTCAACTGGCAGATCCGATTCTGGCTCGAGCGATGGATTTGCTCAAAGGCATCGCCAATCTGCAGAAGTCACGCTAGAATGCGCCTCATGCCTTTTCTGAACCGGCTGTTTGTTTGCTTCCTGGTCATGGTTTTGGCGCCAGGAATTCAAGCGCGTCTGACCCCGGAACAACGTGCGGCGCTGCCGCCCGCCGCGACGCACGCAGTCGATTTTGCCCGCGAGATCAAGCCCATCCTCGAGGCGAGTTGCACGAAGTGCCATGGTCGCGGCAAATCCAAAGGGGGCTTCCGACTTGACGATCGAGATTGGGTTCTGAAGGGCGGCGATTCCGGAGCGGTCGTGGAGTTGGGACGGAGCAGTGAGAGCCTTCTCATCGAGCTCGTTTCGGGGTTGGACGATGAAAACGTGATGCCCGAGAAGGGATCGAAGCTTACCGCTGCGCAAGTGGGATTATTGCGCGGTTGGATTGATCAAGGGTTGAAATGGGACGCGTCGATTACCTTCGCTCGCCCTGAACCTGTCAATTTGCTCGCGCAACCGGTGAAAGCGCCGCCGGCCGTCCCCGGTTTGAAGAATCCGGTGGACCGCCTGTTGCAGCCTTATCTCAAGGCGCGCAACCTGGAATGGCCGGAATCGGTGGAAGATCGCGTCTTCGCTCGCCGCGTGTATTTGGATGTGTTGGGCGTGCTTCCGACGCCCGTTGAATTGGCCTCGTTCATCACGGAGCGTGGCAAAGACAAACGGCAGAGGCTAGTGGAGAAACTTCTGTCGGACCACCAACGCTACGCCCAGCATTGGCTCACGTTTTGGAATGATCTCCTTCGCAACGATTACGCGGGCACCGGCTACATCGACGGCGGTCGAAAGCAAATCAGCTCCTGGCTCTACTCCGCGCTGGCGACCAATCTTCCCTACGACCGATTCGTGGCCCAACTCATTGCGCCGGGCAAGGATTCGGAGGGGTTTACCAAGGGCATCGTGTGGCGCGGAGTCGTCAACGCCAGCCAGGTTCCACCCTTGCAAGCTGCGCAGAACATTTCGCAAGTGTTCATGGGCGTAAATCTGAAATGCGCCTCCTGTCACGATAGCTTCATCAATGATTGGACGCTGGCGGATGCCTATGCTCTGGCGAACCTCTATGCGGACGAACCCATGGAAATGTTCCATTGCGACAAAGCCACGGGCCAGAAGGCGGGGACGCGGTTTATCTATCCCGAACTCGGGGAGATTTCAAACGGACTCGACAAGCCGGCCCGGCTGCGGCGGCTGGCGGAGGTCGTTGCCGGGCCCAAGAACGGGCGATTGACCAGGACCGTGGTCAACCGGCTGTGGCGCCAGATCATGGGTCGAGGTTTGATTGAACCGGTGGACGACATGGAACAGAAAGCCTGGCATCCGGCCCTGCTGGATTGGCTCGCCGAAGATCTGGCTGCCCATGGCTACGACTTGAAGCGGACCATGGCCCACATCCTGACTTCGAAAGCTTATCAATCGCCCGCGGTGAACGTGGACGATGCACCGGATAAAGACTACGTGTTCCGGGGGCCGGCGATTCGACGGCTGTCCGCGGAGCAATTTCGCGATGCGCTGGGAACGGTGGCCGGGCTCTGGTTCGAACGTGCGGAAGCCGAGTTTGATTTTCTGGCCGGAGGCGGAGGGCGCCGTCCGGCTTCCATGCTGGCCAGCGGGTTGAAACCCCATTGGGTATGGAACGTGCCGGAGGCGTTCACCAAAGCGCCTGTCGAGACCGTGTATTGGCGGAGAACCTTTCGAGTGCAGGAAAAGGTCGGCGAAGCCCATGCCGTCTGCACGGCGGACAATAAGTTCACCCTCTACCTCAACGGGAATAAGCTCGGGGAAGGCTCCGATTGGGAACGTCCGCGGCTCTTCGACTTGAAACCCTATCTCTTGAAAGGAGAGAACGTACTGGCGGTGGAAAGCGCCAATACGGGTGAAAAGGACAAACCCAATCCCGCGGGACTCCTCTTCTATGCCCGCATTCGTGGAGCGGGTTCCTCGGGACGCGTTGAGGCCGGGAAGATCATGGACATGGCTTCCGATCAAGCTTGGCGATGGAGCACGTCCAGGACGGAGGGCTGGGAACGGCCAGGACACGACGATGCGGGCTGGAAACAAGCGGTGTTGCTTCCTTTGAACTCATTGGATCCCGCCGATGGGCGGCATCTCGAGCGGCGGTTTTCTGCGATTTTATCTGCCATCCCTCAGCGAGGCACGATTCGAACCTCGATGGTTCGATCGGATCCTCTTACCGCGGCGTTGGGCCGTCCCAATCGCGAGCAAGTGGTCGCGACACGAGCAAGCGCGGCCACGACGCTGCAAGCGCTGGAACTGGCCAATGGCAGCTCGTTGGACTCGCTGGTGAAACGGGGCGCGGAACAATTGCTGGCCGCCGGTCCACGATCCACGGACGCCTTGGTTCGCGAGCTGTATCTGCGCGCGCTCGGGCGCGCGCCCAATGCCGTCGAGGCCTCGGCATCGCGAGAACTGGCCGGACTGCCACCCAAGCAGGAAGGAGTGGAAGACCTTCTCTGGAGCCTGCTGATGTTGCCTGAATTTCAACTCATTTACTGAATTGCCTATGAAAACAGGGTTTCTGCAGCCTCGCCGGGACTTTCTGAGAACCGCCAGTGCCGCCACGTTGTCCGCTCTCGCCGCCGGCTATCCGCGTCAAGGGTTCGCTGAAACTGTTCCCAAGATCGCGCCCACAGCCGACGCGGTGATCGTGCTTTGGATGGGAGGAGGGATGGCGAGCACGGAAACGTTCGATCCCAAGCGTTATACACCCTATGAAAAGGGGCTCAAACCCGACCAGGTGCTGAGTACCTTCCCCGCCATCGACACCGTGGTGGATTCAATCAAGATTTCGGAAGGCTTGGACAAAATGGCGCGGATCATGGATCGGGGCACGCTGATCCGTTCTTACACCGCCGGGGACCTGGGATTCATCCTGCATACGCGGCACCAATACCAGTGGCATACGGGATATGCGCCCCCCCAAACAGTGGCCGCCCCGCATTTGGGCTCGATGGTGTCGCGAACGCTGGGGCCCCGCGATCCCGCAGTGCCGGCGTTCATCAACATCGGACAACGCTACGACGTGGGAGAAGGGGAGGAGCTGAAGGCGTTTCATAGCGCGGGGTTTTATGGGAGCGAGTACGGACCTTTCAACATTGCGTTCCCGGATCTGGCGGCGGAAAGCGTGCGTCCTCCCGCGGGAATGAGCCCGGGGCGCTTCGAGGATCGCAACCAATTTTACAAGCGTTTGCTGGAGGCGAGTCCCATCGGCCAGCATGGCAGCGGGTATCAGCGCGAATCCTTCCTGCGGTCCATGGACAACGCGCACCGCTTGTTGACTTCACCCGCCGCCAAAGCCTTCGATCTCACACTGGAGTCCAAGGAAATGGTGGCGAAGTATGTCCCGGGTGGATACGACTTCTCGAAAGCGTCACGCGCCGCGTTGTCGAGGGACGGTTCTTACGAGAAGCAGAACATGGCCCGATTCGGTTTGGGGTGTTTGCTGGCCCGACGGCTGGTCGAGGCTGGCGCTCGCTTTATCGAAGTGACCACCGAGTACATCCCCTTTCTCAACTGGGATACGCACGAAAACGGGCACAGCCGGCTCGTCGATATGAAAAAGCAAATCGACAGCCCCGTCTCGCAACTGATCCTGGATTTGGAGGAGCGTGGAATGCTGGACCGAACGCTGGTGGTGCTGGCGAGCGAATTCAGCCGGGACATGATGACGGAAGGCAAACCCGACAAGAAAGTGAAGGATCAAGTCGAGGTGCCGGATGTGATCCAAGATCCCAAACATTATGGCATGCACCGGCATTTTACGGATGCCGGTTCGGTGCTGCTGTTCGGAGGCGGCGTCAAGAAAGGCTATTTGCACGGCAAGACAGCCGAGGAACGTCCTTGCCGGACCCTGGAAGGACGGGTGGTCATCGAGGACCTTCATGCGACGATCTTCCATGCGCTGGGCATTTCGCCCAAGACGAGTTACGAGATCGAGAAACGCCCGTTTTACGTGACCCGCGACGGCCTGGGCAAACCCGTGAAGGAAGTGCTGGCGCGAGGTTGAGGCATCATTCATGAGCATCGCCACACGCACCGGCGACGACGGCACGACGGGACTCTTGTACAACCGTCGGGTGCCGAAGAACCACGTTCGCGTGGAGGCAGTCGGCGCTGTGGACGAACTCAATGCCGCCCTGGGAATGGCACGCGCTTGGTGCGGCGAAGCCGGGCTGAACGACAAGCTCCTGTGGGCGCAAAAACAGTTGGTCGTGCTGATGGGTGAGCTCGCCACGGATCCGGAAGACCGGGAACGATACGAACGGGACGGGTTTTCTTCCATCTCGTCCGCGCAGGTGTCTGAAGTGGACGGATGGGTGGCGGCGATCGAAGAGCGGAACATTACCTATCGTGGCTGGGCCACGCCGGGTGGAACGAAAGCCGCGGGCTTTTTCGATTGGGCACGCGTCGTCTGCCGCCGCGCGGAGCGCAGGGTGCTCGATTTGCGTTCCGCGGAAGAGAGGATGAATCCGGAAATCCTTCGTTTCCTCAACCGGCTCGCGGACGCGCTTTGGCTGTTTGCGCGCGTCGAGGAGCAGGCGGCTGTCTAGCCCTCCCGACGAACATGAGCATCAAGTGAGCCGGGAGGTTGAAACCGCGACAGTGCGCTGCGTGAGGGTACGCGGCCTACCATCCCGACGACCTCTGTGTCTGGAGGCCCGGTGTCCTCACCGGGCGTCCCGTTCTCCCTCGATCTGAAAAGGCCAGGCCAGCCTGAACCACCCCGAGCGATCCCCTTCGTGGCGCACTTGACACGGGTTCCGGAACCCATCAATTCCTTCGGCCACCGCGTGGAGGACGGCAGCGTTCAAAGAACTCGCTCAACGACCGCCTCTGTCAGTGCGCGTCGGCGTGGCGTCCCATCTACCCACCCACCATCGGGCGCGTTGAACCTCCCGACATCACTTGATGTAACAGTTACTCACCATTCCGCACCCCGGCCCGGCGGAGTTCTTTGGCTCGAAACGGCAAATCGTGTGCAGCGAATATTTCGGGAATGGATCAACGAAAGCCTCCGGAGCCTCCGTCAGCCGCCTTCTGAAAAGCTCGAGTTGGGTCCGCCTGGCCGAAATGGGGAAAACCTTGATTGCTCCGTCCCCCTCCTGTTCAATCATCGAAAGAAACCCTCCAGAGCAGAGGATGGACATGACGATCGCAGAACTCGCCTGTGATCGCCGATCCAGACAGAGTTCAAAGACTGACCACGACCGCGAAGAGCCTTGGGGGGATTTCGCCTAGCACCTATGTCCCAAACATCCCGATTCAAGCTTGGAGTCGTTTCCGCCATTCTTCCCGAACTGACGTTGGAGCAGTGGGTCGATTTTGCCGCCGAGGAAGGGTTCGATTGCATCGAGCTCATGTGCTGGCCCGTGGGGAAGGCTGAAAGGAAATTCGCGGGTGTAACCCACGTCGATGTCGTCGGCTTGACCGAAGGACGGGCCGAGGAAATTCGCGAACGCTTCGCCTCCCGCGGGTTGTCCATCAGCGGGCTTGGTTATTATCCGAATCCGCTCGACCCGGATCCCCAGGTCAGCCAGGTCGCCGTCTCTCACTTGAAAAAGGTCATCCTCGGGGCGGAGCGGTTGCGGTTGGGCACTGTCAACACCTTCGTCGGGCGGGACTGGACCAAGTCGATCGACGAAAACTGGCCGAGATTTCTCAAGGTTTGGCGTCCTTTGATCCGCTTTGCCGAAGATCACGGGATCCGCATTGGAATCGAAAACTGTCCGATGTTGTTCACGCGGGACGAGTGGCCGGGGGGTAAGAATCTGGCGGTATCGCCGTCGGTGTGGCGGCGGATGTTCAACGACATTCCGTCGAAGCACTTTGGATTGAACTACGATCCCTCCCACTTGGTGTTGCAGCAGATGGATCCGGCGAGTCCGTTGCGGGAGTTTCAGGGCAAGATTTTCCACGTCCATGCCAAGGATGTTCGCGTGCATCAAGACCGGCTCAACGAACATGGGGTGTTTTCGCATCCGCTGTTCTGGCATCAACCCCGGATTCCCGGATTTGGGGAGATGGACTGGAGCCGGTTTATGGGTGCTTTGATGGAAACGAACTATGCCGGTCCGGTTTGTATCGAGGTGGAGGACGATACCTTTGGCAAGACCGTGGAAGGACGCAAAAGTGCGGTTCGGACAGCGTATCGAGTTCTAGCGCCCTTTGCCGTTTGACAGGTTTTCCTGTCAGTTTCCCTCGATGTGGTCTCATGACCCCTTGATGGGCTGGAATCGATGTCGAGAAGAGCTGGGTAAACCGGGGGGCAAGCGGGCCGGTTGGTTTTCGCCGCGGTCGCGGGACTTCGGCGGTTGGGTTTCCATGGCCGGTCCATTCCGAGGTTGGCGGCAGAGTAATGCAGGCTGCCCAACCTGCCGTATCGCCGACGGCCCGGCGGGTGAAGAACGAGGCCCTCCCATGCTCTCCACGCGCCGGGTTCCCTTCATCGCCCCGCAAGCTGGGCAGCCTTCGCCACAGCAGACAGGGCTTTCGACGTGACCACGACAACCCGGTCACCCACAACCTCTGGATGCGCCGCCTCGGACCGGTGCATCCCGATGTTGCCGGTGATGCAGGTAGGGCGCGTCCGTCCCGGCGCGCCGCCGGAGCATGATGTTTTGCATCCCGTGGGCGGCGGGCGGGGACAGGCCCTCCCCGGGGACGAGGTGGTGATCAATGTCAATGGCACTTACACCGTAACCCTGGATGTGGCCGCGACGGTGGACCGTATCTTGATGGGCCAGGGGACGAGTGGCCTGGTTACACTGGAAATCACCGCGAACAACTTGACACTGGCCGGCGTCTCGGCGACCACGATCGGCTTGTTTGGGGAATTGAAAGTGACCGGGGCCGTGGTTAGCAGCGCGCCCACGATGCTCATCCAGGGAGCCTTGAATTGGGAGGGTGGAACACCCGCCACCTTCACCGTTACCTTCGTTCCACTCAATGATCCGCCCACGCTCGGCGTTCTTTCCCCGCTCACGATTCCAGAGGACGCCCCTTTGCAGACCGTACCGCTCTCCGGGATTTCTTCCGGCGCTCCCGACGAAGTCCAGGTCCTGACGGTCACCGCCGTCTCAAGCGACACCTCCATTGTGCCGAACCCGACCGTGACTTACACGAGTCCCGCCGCCGTCGGTGTCATCGATTTCGCGCCCGTCGCGGATGCCAACGGCACGGCCACCATCTCCGTGACGGTGACCGATGATGGCGGGGCGGCTTTTACGATGAATTTCGTGGTCACGGTGACGCCGGTTAACGATCCGCCCCACCTCGCCCCGTTGGGCAGCGCGTTGACCGACGAGGACGGCCTGCCGGTCTTCGTGCCGCTCAACCTTTTTGATCCCGATACCGTGGCCGACCTGCTGACATTGGACGTTTCAGTCAGCGATCCACCCGTCGTCTCGACCAGTGTGCTGGGAACAGGCGCCTCAAGAACCTTGGTGCTGACGCCTCTGCGCGACGCCGCCGGGGAGTCGGAGGTCACCGTCAAGATCCGCGACGGCGTTTTGAGTTCGAGCCAAAGCTTCAAGATCCGCGTCCTTCCTTCCAACGACCCTCCCTCGCTCGCTCCGCTGGGAGCGCAATCCATGGATGAGGACGCTACTTTGGAGCTGGATTTGGTGGTGTCCGATCTAGATTCGCCGATTGGGTTCATGACCTACGATTTGAGTTCGGACAACTCCTTGCTTCTCGATGCTTCATCATTCCAAGTCACGCGGGTCACGACGGGCGCGCGACTTCGCGTCAAGCCACTCCCCAACGCCTCCGGTTCGGCCCACGTTACGGTCATCGTGCGCGACAATACCGGCGTTCCGGACAGCCGCACCTTCCTTTTGACCGTCCGGCCCGTGAATGATCCGCCCGTGGTGGGGAAGATTCCGAACCAGAAGACGAAGGAGAACACGCCGTTGCCGCCTCTGGATTGGGTGCTGAATGATGTGGATAGCGACTTGAATACGCTGAAATTCCGGGTGGATTCTTCCGATTCATCTTTGATTCCGCAGGCCCATGTCGTGATCGAAGGCACGGGATCGCGCCGCGTCGTCAAAATTCGGCCGGCGGACGGGAAATCGGGCTCTTCCATCGTGACCCTAACCGCGCTGGACGGCTCGGTGGAAAGTTCCACGTCCTTTGAGGTTTTCGTGGAATTCATCAACGATCTCCCCGAAATCTCGGTAGTGCCGCCAGTGGTGCTCGACGAAGATCAGCCGCCCGTGATGGTGGAATTTGGCGTGGCGGATGCCGAAGATCCCGCAACCTCGCTCAAGGTCTTAGTGAACTCCTCGAATGACGCGCTCGTGCCCGGCACGGGCATTCAGATCGAGGGGTTCGGCGTGAATTGATTACTGAAGTTCGCTCCGCTCCCCAATCAGTTTGGGGTAACCACCTTGCGGGTGCGAGTGGAGGATCGCAACGGCGGCGTTTCCGAGCGCGCCATTCTCGTCACCGTCAGGCCCGTGAACGATCTCCCCTCGATCTCTAAAATCGACGACCTCCGCATCCCGGCCAGCGCGACGGCCGGATCCGTCGAGTTCAAAGTCGAGGACTTGGAAACTCCGCCCGCCGTCCTGAAATTCACGGCACGCAGCTCCAATCCGAGTTTGCTGCCGGTGCCAGGACTCATCGTTTCTGGAGCGGGCTCAACGAAAACCCTGCGATTGACGCCCACCCCAGGTCAAGCCGGCGACAGCGTGGTGGTGTTGACGGTGACGGATGCGGACGGGGGAGAGGCCAGCACGGAGTTCAAGGTTACGGTGGTTCCTGACAAACCGGAAATCGTGACTCCGCCGGCTTCGCTCGTGCTCGCCACGGGCAAGGATGCGGAGTTCACTGTTGTCGCCCGGGGCATCGGGCTTGTTTAACGTTGGTTTTTCAATCAAACCCCCATTGAGGGAGCGACTCAAGACCGGTTGGTCCTCCGGAGCGTGGCGTTCGATGATTCCGGCCGGTATTCGGTCGAAGTTTCCAATCTCGCGGGCGCGGCGCGCAGTGAAAGCGCCACGCTTCAGGTTATCATTCCGCCCACCATCATTACTCCTCCCACTCCGCAAACGGTGCTGCAGGGGGAAAATGTCTCTTTGAGCGTGGCGCCGAATGGTACGACACCGCTCCATTTCGAATGGCTCTTCAATGGAACCAAAATCCCCGGGGCGGAGTCGCGAACCTTGTTCCTCCAAAATGTGACCCGTGAGAGAGGGGGAAGTTATTCCGTCCGGATCAGCAACCTGGCGGGCGATGTCACGAGCGACGCCGTCACTCTGACCGTCCTCGTGCCCCCTTCGATCGGCGAACAGCCGCAAGGACAGACCGTGCGGGCCGGGGAACGCATCTCCCTCCACGTTCGCGTCAACGGAGACGGCCCGTTCTCTTATCAGTGGAGGTTGAACGGTGTGAATATCCCCGGTGAAACCAGCGATACCCTGGTTCGAGACAATGTGCGACCCGAGGACTCGGGCAGCTACACGGTCGTCGTTCGTTCCCCTTCGGGCACCACCACCAGCGATCCAGCCCTGATCGTCGTGCTCGTCGAGGAGACTGTCTTCGGGGACAATTTCGAAGATCGGGTGGTTTTGCCGGGGCCTTTCGGATCACTCAAGGGCAGCAGCACCCTGGCCACCGCCCAACCCGGTGAACCCTTCCATGCAAACCGGCGTCCAGCCAGGTCGGTTTGGGCTCGCTGGGTGGCGCCCGGGGACGGGATCGCTTCTTTCAACACCACCGGCAGCAGCTTCGACACGGTGCTGGCGGTCTATCTCGGAAATTCCGTCAGTTCGCTCGCGTCGATTGCGAGTGACGAGGACGGTGGCGGTTTCTTGACCAGCGCCGTCCGCTTCAATGTATCGGGCGGAGCAGAATACGCCATCGCCGTGGATGGGGTGGGTGGCGTCGGCGGCACCGTCGTGTTGAGTTGGAGTTTCCAGGCCACGATCGTTCGTGTGCCCCGGATCACCTCGACTCCGCGGGATCAAACCGTGCTGGCGGGCGGGACCGCGACCTTCACCGTGACCGCGGTGGACGATGGCGGGGCACCGTTGACCTACCAGTGGTTCAAAGACGGGGTTCTGATGCCGGGCCGGAACGACCGTGTGCTGAACCTCAGCAATGTCGGCGAACTCGACGTCGCTCGTTATCAGGTCGAAGTGTCCAACGGCCAGGCCGCCGTCCGCAGTGCCCCGGCCAAGCTGGTCATAGGCGTGAATGAGGCTGGAGGTGCTGCCACGGGCGTTTCACCCGAAGATAAATTTGCGGATGCCACGCCGGGCGGAGGCGGGAGCGGAGGAGCCGCTGCGGGTGTGAACCGTGGTAACCATCGAGCCGGCTTCGTCTTGCCGGGTGGATTCGAGGCCCAAAGGCTGATTAAGGCAGGAACGGCCGTCGCGCGCGGATATTCCGGATCCCAAGTGTTCAATTCCTTCGGATCCACCACGGAAGCGAACGAACCCAACCATTGCGGCGTCATTGGCGGTGCCAGCCAATGGTTCACTTATCAAGCCGAGGCGGATGGCAGCCTGTTGGTGAGCACGGGAGGCAGCGAATTCGACACGGTCCTCGCGGTGTACACAGGCTCGGGGGCCGATTTCGAAAGTCTCACCCTGGTCGCCTGCGATGATAACAGCGGTCCCAACGGCGCCACCAGTCTGGTTCGGTTCACCGCCACCGCCGGGACGGTGTATTATATCGCGGTGGACGGAATCGGTGGTGCGGCCGGGCGTGTGAAGTTGAGCTACGCGCTGGACGTGCCTTTGCGCCTGCTGAGCAGCGCCGGCTTCAGCGGTGGACCGGGCGAAGCGTTTGGACTCACCATGGCGGCGCAACAGAGCGGCGCCTACACGCTTCAGGCCTCCACCAACATGCTGGACTGGTTCAGTGTCGCCACGACCAACCTCGTCGTTCCTCGTGGCGGGACGGTGGCGGCTTCGTTGCGCGATACCAACTCGGTAAGCGATGTCTTCCGATTCTACCGTGCGGTGTTCGTGCCGGCGCCCTGAGCGCCGCCCGCCCAGTAACGAAGTGTCAGCCCAAAGTCCTTCAGCGTTCGCCGGACCGGGTGATCGCCAAATCGCCGTCCGGACGAAATGACGCCAGGACGGATGAGGCAGGTCTTTCCGATTCGTGCCAGGCGCCTTGCGAAATCGAGATCCTCGAACCTGGGCCAGTCCACGTAGCCCCCCAACTGAAGGAAGACCTCGCGCCGGACAAATTGGCATTGGTCTCCGAAAAACCAGCCCCAGGATTCCCCGCGCGCATCGGCCAGCCAGCAAGTTGCTCGCAAGAAGAGAGAGGGATGATCAAAACGCCTTTGAAAGGCTCCACCCACCAAGCGTTTGTCGCCAAGGGCGCGCAGCATCGAATGGACCGCACCGGGGAGCATTCGAGTATCGGCGTGAAGGAAAACGAGAACGTCCCCTTGCGCTTGGAAGGCGCCAGCGTTGAGCTGTTTTCCACGTCCTGGCTCAGCACATTCGATCCAGCGTGCCCCTGCATGGAGCGCCCGGTCCCGGCTTGAGTCCAAGCTGCCGCCATCGGCGATGCAGCATTCAAAATCCCCGCCCAGGCTTGGCAAGGAGGCGAGGGTTAGGGGGAGTTGCCCGGCTTCGTTCAGCGTTGGAATGACGAACGAAACCTTCACCGCCATCGCAGTCAGTGGCAGCCGCAGGAAGGTCCGCAACTTTCGGACTCGAAATCCGAGGATTGCGGGAGGCGGCCGAGTTCGAAGGTCTTGGCGACGTACTTGCCGACGGATTCGTGAACCGCCTGGATGGACTGCTGGGCGTCGAGAAAGGCTTTTGCCTTGGCATTCGCGACCAGAGCGGATCGGCGGGATTCGAACTCCTGGATTTCGCGATCATCGAGCGAGGAACCCATTTGTTGTTTATGCTGGAGATATTCGCCTTGTTCGACGACCCAGCGATAATCCTCTTTGGCGGCCTCGTCGGCCATGAACAGCTCGATGCTGTTTCGCATGTCGAGATAACCGGGATCCTCGAGGATCGCCTGGCAAAGATCGCGCGTTTTCTGAATGATGGTGCTGGAATCGTGGTTCAGGTTCATGTTCAAGCGATGCTGGAGCCAATGGTCGGGATCGAACCGACGACCTACGGTTTACGAATCCGTAACGAGGCTTGCGCAACGAGTGCGCCTTTGTGCGTTATGACTCGGTAAACACGGGGTAAAAGTGCATTTGTAGCCCGAACCTGGAAACTACCTGAAAGCGCACTGAAGTGCAATCTCGCTGTTGTACTTTGTTACACTCCAGCCAAGGCTGATTCATCTGGTTGAGGGAAGGGGGTTGGAGAAGCCTTGTGAACTGAGGGCGGGACGGAAGCCCAATCCGACGCTGCGGTTGCCTGGGTCCCCCCACCACCGGCAGACGGAGCGCGTGTTCCTGGCGTCGTTGCCCCAGCAGCCCCCGTGGCCCACGCGGCTAGAGCCCGATCCGGGACCCGTCGGGTCCATCGCGCTTTCGCTCGGATAGGGTCCTTGCCAGTCCGAACACCATTCCCAAACATTCCCAATCATGTCGTACAAACCCCACGCATTCGCTGCCTTCTGCTTCACCGGGTGGGTCTGGCCTCCAGAGTTTCCACTATGCCAA
>Ga0194132_10003544_pt1 | contig 27636 bp, 20 predicted proteins | sample TA2KigOf80mmetaG_FD_148612 | JGI IMG/M metagenome (GOLD analysis project Ga0194132, IMG submission 148612) | Freshwater microbial communities from Lake Tanganyika, Tanzania - TA2015054 Kigoma Offshore 80m | ecosystem: Environmental > Aquatic > Freshwater > Lake | place: Tanzania: Lake... | reverse complement strand
GACTTCGGGTGTCACGCGTCCGACGTCGACTGGCTTTCCACCGGCTTTCGCCGGGCGGGGCGCGGGACGCGGGACTCCGGCCAAGTCCGGTGTCGGCGAGCCGCACGCGGGTGCGATCACAATCCGCAATACACCGCCTCCACCGCCCACGCCTCCACCCCCGCCAGCGAGCCGGAGGAACGCTCCCGCGCCGAATCCGTTCGGGCGGTCGCCGCAGTTCCTGGCAGCGGTTGGTTCGGACGGCAGGCTCCATATGATGTACGTGTCCAATGGGGACGAGCCGAATCCCGCGATCGCGTTCCTGCCCGCGAACGCCCATGCCAGAGGCTTGGCCGTGTTCGAGAACACTGCCTATGCCGCAACGGTGAATGGATGCGGAGGTGTGGCGGATGGGGTTTGGGCGCTGGATATCGAGTCGAAGAAGGTGAACCAGTGGAAGGCGGCGAATCCGGTGGTGGGCTCGTTTGGCTATGCCGTAGGCCCTGAAGGAGCCATCTATGTTTCCTCTGGCAGCGAAATCGTCGAATTGGAAGAGCGGACGCTGGCTCAGAAGTCCGCGCACAAGGCTGGCGGCAAGCTGTCGTCTTCACCGCTCGTGTTTGATTTCAAGGGACGGACGCTGATTGCCGCGGTGTCGGCGGACGGGAAATTGGTGGTTGCCGACGGGGCGTCGATGGGTGGCCCGGCGGTGGCGGAATCTGCCGCGGTTGCGGCTCCGGGCACGGGAGCACTGGCGAGCTGGCAAGACGCCGCGGGTACGCGCTGGATCCTGGCACCCACCACCAATGGCATCGGCGCGTGGAAGCTGGTGGAAAACGGCGGGTCGCTGGCGTTTGAGACGGGATGGAAATCGCGCGAAATGGTGTCTCCCCTGGCACCGGCGATCATTAACGGAGTGGTGTTCGCCATCGCCGGAGGCAACCGGTCCGCCCGCGCCACCGTCTATGCCCTCGATGGACTCACCGGCAAGGAACTCTGGAACAGCGGGAACACCATCACCGGAATGGTCCGCACCGGCGGGCTGGCGGGAGGTGGAACCCGCGTCTACGCGGGCGGAACCGACGGCACGCAGTACGCGTTCGGCTTCCCGATCGAGCACTAGGATTATGGCGATTCGGATTTTGGCACTCATGATTCCCGCGGCACTGCTGGCGCAGTTGCCGGATGGTCCGGGTAAGGCGGAAACAGAGAAGCTGTGCAAGAACTGCCACGAGTTGGCGCGTTCGGTGTCGAAGCGGCAGGACCGCGACGGATGGCAGGCCACGATCACCAAGATGGTCGCAATGGGGACCAAGGGCACTGATCAGGAGCTTGAAGCGATTGTCGCCTACCTGGCCAAGCACTATCCGGCCGATGAGGTCCCGCCGGTGAACGTCAATACCGCCCCGGCGATCGAGCTGGAGAGCCGGCTCGCCCTGCGGCGGTCGCAGGCGGTCGCCCTGATCAGCTACCGGAACCAGAACGGGAAATTCAAGACGATCGATGATGTGAAGAAGGTCCCGGGGATCGACGCTGCCAAGATCGAAGTGCGGAAAGACAGGATCGTGTTCTGATGCGGCGCCTCCGCCCTTTGATTCCGGCCGCGGCACTAGCGGTGCTGGCCGGATGCGCTCCGGGCCCCACTCCGGCGCCTGCTCCTCCACCCCCCGCCAAGCCTGCCTACCTGGTCTACGTGACCAACGAAGCTTCGGGCGACCTCACCGTGATCGATCCGGACAAACCCGACGCCGTCGCCACGATTCCGCTCGGCAAACGGCCGCGTGGTGTGCACGAAATGGGCGGGATGCTGTACGTGGCCCTCAGCGGATCCCCGTTCGCGCCGCCCGGCGTCGATGAGCGGACTCTTCCGCCGGCCGACAAGAGCGCCGACGGCATCGGAGAGGTGGACCTCAAACAGAACAAGCTCGTCCGCAAGATCGAGAGCGGTTCGGATCCCGAGCAGTTCGCCGTCGGCAAGGACGGGCTGTTGTACGTCTCCAACGAAGATGTTGCCGGAATGAGCATCCTCGACATCAAAGCGAACAAGGTCCTCCTGACGGTCAAGACCGGCGAGGAACCTGAGGGAGTAACGCTCACCCCTGACGGCAAGCAGTGTTGGGTGACTTCCGAAGAAGCAAGCACGGTCTCGGTGGTGGACACGGCTACACGGAAACTGGTGAAGGATCTGAAAGTCGGCAAGCGGCCGCGGTCGATCGAGTTCCTCCCCGATGGCTCGCGCGCGTACGTGACCAACGAGCGCGGCGGGACGGTGACGGTGGTTGACGCGGTGAAGCTGCAAGTCCTGCGCCACATTCCGATGGGCGAGGGGATGCTGCCGATGGGCATGGCGATGTCCAGGGACGGCAGGAAGCTCTACGTGAGCACGGGCCGCGGCAAGATGGTCCTGGCGCTGGACACGGCTACGGAGAAGATCACGGGGTCGGTCGAGGTGGGGCAGCGGCCGTGGGGGATTGCGCTTTCGCCTGACGAGAAGCGGCTCTTCAGCGCCAACGGTCCTTCGAACGACGTGTCCGTGGTCGATACGGCCACCATGCAGGTAGTGCGGAAGGTAAAGGCTGGCGACCGTCCCTGGGGCGTGATCACGCTGGCGCAGTAGCTGTCCGTGCGAATCTTGATCTCGGCGGGCGAAGCCTCGGGCGACCTGTACGCTTCGCTGCTGGCCGCGGAACTGCGCCGCCGTCTGCCGGACACGGAGTTTTTTGGCTGCACCGGACCCCGGATGCGCGCGGCGGGGATCGAAACCGTGGTCGATGCGGCCAGCCTCAACGTGGTGGGGATCGTCGAAGTGGTGCGGCACATTCCGCGGATCCATGGCGAGTTCCGGAAGCTCGTTGCGGCGGCGGAACAGCGGAAGCCGGACCTCGCGATCCTCACCGACAGCCCGGATTTCCACCTCCGCCTCGCGCCTAAGCTGCGGCGGATGGGGATTCCCGTGGTTTACCTGATCGCCCCACAGGCGTGGGCTTGGCGAAAGGGCCGGATTCCGGCGATGCGGCGCGATCTCAGCCTGCTGCTGTGCATCTTTCCCTTCGAGGAAGCGTTCTTCCGCGGCCACGGTGTCCGGGCCACCTATATCGGACATCCGCTCACCCGCATCGTCCGGCCTTCGATGAGCCGCGTGGATTTCTTCCGGAAGCATGGCCTTCCGCTGGACAGGCCACTCATCACGCTGCTGCCCGGTTCGCGTCCGGGGGAGGTTGCCCGTCACTTGCGCGTGCTTCCAGCCGCCGCGGAGGAGATCCTCAAATCCCTGCCAGCATCATTCGTGATGGCGACGCCTGCCGGATTGCGCCCGGGCCTCGATGGCCGGACGATCCATGCCGTGGACGGAGAGACCTGGGACGCCATTGCGCATGCGGACCTGGCGATCGCCGCCAGTGGCACGGTGACGGTCGAAACCGCCATCCTCGGCACCCCGATGATCGCCTACTACCGCGTCAGCGAATGGACCTGGCGCCTCGGCCGCCACCTGGTCAACGTTCCGTTCTTCTCCATGGTGAACCTGATCGCGGAGCGTCGCCTCGTCCCCGAGCTGATCCAGCCGGACTGCACGCCCGGCCGCATCGCGGCCGAAGCCTTACACCTCCTCCGCGATCCGGCGGCCCGGGATAGCCAGCGGCGGGGGCTCGCCGAAGTCACCGCACGGCTGGCGACGGACTCCGATCCGGCGGGGCGGGCGGCTGATGCGGTGCTTTCATTAGCGGGTTTACATTTTTGACGGAACCTGCGGCGGGCGGGTACATCCAAGAGGGAAGAGGGCGGAACGGGATACCATGAAAAGACTGCCCGAAAAAGCGCAAGGAGATTTCGAGTGATACGGCTGCTGGGATTCACTGCCTGTCTGGCCTGGGTTGTGGCCGCCCAGGACAAGCGTCCGCGTCTGGATGTCGAGAACTACCAGATCGAGGCCGAAGTCGATCCCCGGGCGCAGACTCTCAGCGCCACGGTCCAGGTGCAGGTGACGGCACTCGAGGACACACTGTCCGCGGTGTTTGAGTTGAACAATTCCTTGTCGCTCGCAAGGGTGACGGACGGATCGGGCAAGCAGATCCCCGCGACGCGCACGCCGCAGGATTTCACTGTCCGGCTGAACTTCCCGGAAAAAGTGGAAAAGGGCAAGCAGATTTCGCTCACCTTCGCCTATGAGGGCCGCCTGCTCGGGAACCCGGATGAATCGCCAGTCTACGGCATCAAGTTCGCCTCCATCCAACAGGAGAACGCGTACCTCCTGTACCCGGCGCGTTGGTTCCCGCTCAATGAATACACCGCGGACCGCTTCGCGGCGGTTCTCAAGATCACGGTTCCCTCCGGATTCACGGTGCTCGCCAGCGGCCTGGAGACGAAATCGGAGTCGAGCGGCAAGACGACGTTCGAGTTCAATAATCCGCGGGCATCGTTCCCGGGATCGATCGCAGTGGTGAAGTCGCAGGCGGTGAAGAGCAACGCGGGCGGGGTGACCACGACCATGTACTTCCGCGGCGAGGGGACTTCGGTCACCGGCGCCTATGGCGAGGAAGTCGGCAAGATCATGGCCTTCCTCACGGACTTCTATGGAACGCCGCTGCTTTCGAGCCTCACCCTGGTCGAGACCGAGAACGGCGCACCGAACGGATACTCCGCGCCCGGCTTGATCTTCCTCAGTCCCAAGGCGATCGGCAAGGCTGTGAACTCGCGTTTGCTGGTGAACCAGATCGCGCGGCAGTGGTGGCAGAACTCCGTTTCGCCGGTGTCGCGCAACCACATCTGGCTGGCCAATGGGGGCGCGCGGTTCGCCGAGTTGCTGTGGATCGAGCAGGCGTCGGGAGCGGGGGCGATGGAGACCGAGCTGCGCGATATCTATGTCGAGGCCTTGACCGTGGACGAGCCGCCGGTGATCCAGTCGGCGAGGCTTGAGGATTATTCGCCCGAGTTCACCGCGGTGACGAGCGCCAAGGGAGCGGCGGTGATGGGGATGCTGCGCCACGTGATTGGCGAGGAGGCCTACAAAAAGACCGTCAAGGCCTTCCTCACCGAGAACGCCGGGAAGAGCGTCAGCACCGACGTCTTTCGCAAGTACGCCGAGACCGCATCCACCCAACAGTTGCAGGGCTTCTTCATCCAGTGGATCGAATCGCAGGGCGCACCGGAGTTCAAGCTCGAATACACGGTCTACCGCACGCAGAAGGGATTCCGTGTGATGGGCAAGATCATGCAGGACCTGGACACGTTCCGCATGCCCGTGGATCTGCTCGTCGAGACCGAGGGCAACCCGGAGCGGAAATCCGTTGAGGTCGTGGGCACCGCGTCCGAGTTCGTGATCGAGACGTTCGGCCGTCCGAAAAAGGTCACCCTCGATCCCAACTACCGGGTGCTGCGCTACAACAACCAGGTGCGCGTGGCGGTGGCCATCCGCCGCGGGGAGATGTTCGCCGAGATCAGCGAATTCAACGACGCGATCAAGGAGTACCAGAAGGCTCTCGACGTCAACCGCAATAGCTCACTGGCACACTACCGCGTGGGCGAAGTGTTCTTCCTGCAACGCAACTACCAGTCGGCCGCCAACGAGTTCCGGTACGTCTTTGACGGAGACCTCGAACCGAAGTGGACCGAAGTCTGGGCTCACATCAATCTCGGCAAGATCTTCGACATCACCAACCAGCGCGAGCGCGCGGTGAACGAGTACAACCAGGCCATCCGCACCAAGGACAACACCCAGGGCGCGCAGGAAGAAGCGGCCAAGTACCTGAAGACCCCCTATCAGCGGCCCGCCGCCGAGAACTGAGCCAGCACTTCGACGATGCGGCGGGCAGCGTGGCCGTCGCCAAACGGACTGCCTGCCCGCGACATTCGTTGGTACTCAGCCGGATCGTGCAGCAGCCGCTCGGTGGTTTCGACGATGCGCGCGGGATCGGTGCCCACCAGCACCGCTGTTCCCGCCTCCACCGCTTCCGGGCGCTCTGTGTTGGTCCGCATCACGACCACCGGTTTGCCCAAGAATGGAGCCTCCTCTTGGATCCCGCCTGAATCTGTCAGGATCAGATCACAGGACGCCATGGCCGCCACGAACTGCTCATACCGCATCGGATGGGTCAGCTCAATGCGCGGGTGGCCGCCTAAGATCTCGTGCGCGGGCCCAGCCACGTTCGGATTGAGGTGGACCGGGAACCGAACGGTGACGCCCGGGTTCCGTTCAGCAATCTCCCGCATCGCCAGCAGTGAGTGCCGCATCCCGGCGCCAAAGCTCTCGCGGCGGTGGGTGGTCACCAGGATCACGTGCTGGCCCGGGTCCCGTCGCGCCGTTTCCGGGAGGCGGCTCAGCGTGAGCCTCAGCGCGTCGATCACGGTATTTCCGGTCTGAAACACCGCTGCTGGATCCGCGTTCTCCCGCAACAGGGCGTCGGCGGCGCGCTTGGTGGGCGCGAAGTGGTATCGCGCGATGGCCGAGATGAGCCGCCGGTTGATCTCCTCCGGAAACGGGTTGTTGAGCTCACCGGTGCGGAGCCCGGCCTCTACGTGCGCCACTGCAATCCTCCGGTAGGAGGCCGACAGCGCCGCGATCATCGCCGTGGTGGTGTCGCCCTGAACGACGACGATGTCCGGGTTGACGTCGTGCATCGCCTTGGAGAGTTCCACCATGGCACGGGCGGCGAACAGGCCGGCATCCTGATTGGGTGTCATGAGGTTCAGTTCGATGTCCGGAGTGAGCCCGAACCAGGAGGTCACCTGATCGAGCAGTTCGCGGTGCTGCCCGGTGGAGCACAGCACGGATTCCAGCCCCGGCTGTTGTTGGATCTCAATGAGCACGGGGGCGAGTTTGATCGCCTCTGGCCGTGTACCCATCACGGTCAAAATTCGAGTGGTCACGATTGCTGTGGTACTGTCGGCGGTCCAGGTACCGGTCTAGCCCAGCCGGTGGAATCCGGATCCATTATCCCTATGGTATCCTTGCGCTGTGACTGCACGGAACCGAAAGCTCATTTGCCTGGAGTTCAACGAGCTCTGCCCGTCTCTTCTGGAGAGGTGGATGAACGCAGGGCACCTGCCGAATTTCCAGCGTTTCTTCAGCCAGTCGGCGGTGTTCACGGCTCGCGCCGACGAGGAAAATCCCGACAATCTGGAGCCTTGGATTCAGTGGTATTCGATGCACACGGGGCGGCCGTACAGCGAACACAAGGTCTTTCACCTGACCGACGGACCCAAGGCCGGCTACAGCGACGTGTGGCGGATGCTGATGTCGAGCGGCCTGAAGGTGTTCAACTGCGGCAGCATGAACGCCAAGGGCTTCGAGGCGCCGGGGTCAGCCTACCTGCCGGATCCGTGGTGCAACTCCGAGACGCCTTGGCCACCGGAATTGGGGACCTACCAGAAGTTCATCGCCGGGAGGGTTCAGGAGAATTCGGCGGGGGCGGAAAGCTCCGCTGGAGCCGGTGCGGCTCTCGGCTTCCTGTCGTTCCTTGTGGGCCACGGGCTCTCGCTCGGCACTGTGTCGTCCGTCGCGAGCCAGCTCTTTGACGAGAAGGCGGGAGGACAGGACGTGTCCTGGCGGCGCGCGGTCCTGCTCGACCGGATTCAGACGGACGTGTTCGAGCACTACTGGCGCAAGAATCAGCCCGAGTTTTCGACCTTCTTCCTGAACAGCACGGCCCACTTCCAGCATGCCTACTGGCACTGCGCGTTCCCAGACCAGTTCGGTGAAAAGCCCAGCCAGGCCGAGATCGCCAAGTACGAGGGCGCGATCCTGTACGGGTACCAGATGATGGACAAGCTCTTGCCCCGCTTCTTCGAGCTTGAAAAAGAAGGGGCGCTCCTGATGCTGACGACCGCACTCAGCCAGCACGCCAATACGGGCATGGACATGATGTTCTACCGTCCACGGGATGTCCAGCAGGTGTTGGGCGCGCTTGGCATCAAGCCTGAGCAGGTGCTGCCGGTGATGGCCGAGCAGTTCTCGGCCCGGTTCGCGACGCAGGCGGAGGCCGATGCAGCCCACGCCAAGCTGGCTTCGATCCGCACGGCGGGCCGCCAGATCTTCGACTTCTCCCATGCGCCAGAGAAGCAGGTGTTCTTCGGATGCGGGATCCGCGCCAAGCTCCCCGGCGACTGCGTGATCGAGGGACTCACCGGGAGTCCCAAGTTCTTCGAAGTGTTCCACGTGATCCCGCACACCAAGAGCGGACGCCACCATCCGGATAGCGTGCTGTGGTTCAAGTTTGGGCGGCACCAGGTGTATCCGGAGCGGGTGTCGATTCTCGATATCCTGCCGACGATTCTCGACTACTTCGGAGTGGACATCGGCAAGGTGGATCCGAAGAAGGAGTTGACCGGCGCGAGTCTGATTCCGGCGCTTGAGGGCCGGGCGGCGCCGGGGATGCGTCCAGTCGCGGTGGGCTGATTGCTCGACTCCATTACGATCCGGGGCTTCAAGAGCATCAAGGCGATTGAGGAGTTGCGGTTGCGGCCGGTCAATGTCCTGGTGGGCGCGAACGGCTCGGGGAAGTCGAATTTTCTCGGCGCGTTCACGTTCCTGCGAGCGATCCGCGAGGGCCGGTTGCGGGACACGGTTGCCGCGGCCGGGGGTGCGGAGAGGCTGCTCCATTTCGGATCAAAGGCCACGCCGGAGATGGCGTTTTCTCTCTCGTTCGAACGTGGGACGAATGGATACGAAATCAAGCTGCGGCCCACGGCGGACGACGGGCTGCATCCGGTTCAGGAATCAGTGTCGTTCCGAAACCAAGGCTTCCCTCGCTCCTACACCGAAACGCTGTCACCGATCGGAGCAACGCGGGAAGGGGGGATAAGCGACCCCAACCAGAAACGAGGCGTACCATCCTACGTACGAGGGCACCTTGGTGGGTGGTGTCTCTATCACGTTCACGATACGAGCGAATCAGCACTGATACGGAAGACAGCACCCGTGGACGACGACAAGTCCCTCCGGCCGGACGGGTCAAATGTAGCGGCGTTCCTGAATCGGCTGAACGTGCAACACCCCGAGGAGTTTCGCCTCATCACTCGTTCGGTGCAACGGGTGGCACCGTTCTTCGAACGCTTCGACTTGAAACCGCTGAGACGCAACCCGCAATCGATCAAACTCGAGTGGATTCATCGCGGCTCGGACCAGTACTTCGACGTTTCCTCGCTCTCCGATGGCACGCTTCGGTTCATCGTCCTGGCGACCCTCTTTCTCCAGCCCTTTCAATTTCGCCCGTCCACGATCGTCGTCGACGAGCCTGAACTGGGGCTGCACCCGTCCGCCATCACCCTGCTTGCATCAATGATCAGCCAAGCGTCCCAGCAAACGCAGATTATCGTCTCGACCCAGTCTTCTCTGTTCCTGGATCACTTCGAGCCGGAGGACGTTCTCGTGGCGGACCGGATTGATCAGGCGACCCAGCTTCGCCGCCTCGATTCGAAAGAGCTGGGGGACTGGAAGGCACACTACAGCCTCGGCCAGATGTGGGAAAAGAACGAATTCGGTGGGCGGCCGTGAGTCTCTGAAATGTCGAGGTTGCTGGTGCATGTCGAAGGCCAGACCGAGGAATCGTTCGTCAACGAAGTCCTCGCTCCGCATCTGAGCCACCATGGGTATTATTCGGTCAGCGCACGAATTGTAGGAAACCCGCGGGCACGGCGCGGAGGCATCCGGGCGTGGCCGGAGGTCAAGCGCGAGATCGCGGGACACTTGCGCAATGACTCTGGCTGCCTCGCGACGACGATGATCGACTACTACGGAATGCCACAGTCCGGCAGCGGCGCTTGGCCTGGCCGTGCAGAAGCTCAGACGAGGCCGGCAGCGAAACGTGCCGAGTTTGTCGAGCAAGCAATGCTCGCGGACATCGGTGAGGAGTTGGGCGCCCGCTTCGTTCCGTTCGTCGTCATGCATGAGTTCGAAGCGCTCCTGTTCAGCGACTGCCGTACGTTCGCCGAGAGTATCGGCAAGCCAACGCTAGGGAAAGCGCTCGGCACGATCCGGCGGCAGTTTGCGTCGCCCGAGGAGATCAACGATTCACCCGATGGGGCGCCATCGAAACGGATCATTGCAATCATGCCTGGCTACCGAAAGCCCCTCTTCGGTGTGATAGCGGCCAGTGAAATCGGATTAGAGAGGATCCGCCAGGAATGCCGCCATTTCGATACCTGGCTGTCGAAACTCGAAGAGCCCTGCATCCGCGACATCCCGGTCCGCCGGATTGAGTAAGATAGAAAAGCCATGCTCCTGGCCGCCGCGCTCTGCTGCGCCTCTGTCCAGCTCGACCCCCCTGGAATCGTCCTCTCCGGACCCGGGGCCACGCAACGCTACATCGTCACCGCGGTCCAATCCGGGGGACGCCCTATCGATGTCACCGCTGCCGCCCGCATCGAGTCCTCAGCCCCCGGCGTGATCCAGGCCCATCCGGCCACGCGCACACTGATCGCACGAGCCCCGGGCACAGCGGTCATCACCGTCCGTCACGGAGGAGCAACTGCCCGCGCCACAGTAACGGCGGGCAACCGAACCGCACCGCTCCAGGTCAGCTTCTCGCGCGACGTGGTCTCCATCCTGACCACCAAAGGCTGCAACGGATCCTCCTGCCACGGATCTCCAGCCGGACAGAGTGGCTTCAAGCTCTCCCTGTTTGGTTACGACCCAGCCGCCGACCACGAGATGATCCTCGCCCGCCACAACGGCCGGCGCGTGGACCGCGGGCAGCCCGCGAATTCCCTCATCCTTCGAAAGCCCCTCATGGAGATGCCGCACGGGGGAGGCCGCCTGATGGGCAAGCAGAGCGACGAATACCGCACCCTGTTCAACTGGCTGGACCAGGGCGCGCCGCTCGACACCGACGGTCCGCGCATCGAGAAGATCGAGGTGTATCCGGCCCGCCGGATCCTCACATCAACCGGCGCAGTGCAGCCGCTCGCCGTGATCGGCCGCATGTCTGATTCGACCACCCGCGACATGACCGCCGAGGTCCGCTTCGCCGTCGGCGACACCGGCGTGGTATCGGCGCCGCGCGACGCCGCGGTCACCTCCACCGGCCGCGGACTCACCGCGCTGCTTGCCCGCGGCATGGGCAAGACCGCGACTTCGCAGTTCATCGTCATCCAGGAACCCGCCGCCGCTCCACCTCCCCCAGGCGCCGCCAGCAATTTCATCGACTCGCTGGTCTTTGCACGGCTGGGCGAGGTCAACGTCACACCCTATCCGCTCACGACGGACCGCGAGTTCGCGCGCCGCGTCTTCCTCGACGCCATCGGCCTGCTGCCCACTCCCGATGAGCTCCACGCCTTTCTCGCCGATCCGCGCCCGGACAAGCGCGCCCGCCTCATCGATTCGCTGCTTGACCGTCCTGAGTACGCCAGCCACTGGATGGTGAAGTTCGAGGACTGGTTCCGCAACCACCAGTTCAATTCCCAAGGCCGCACCAACGCGAGCTTCAAGAAGTGGATCCACGCGATGGTCGAACGCGATCAGCCTTACAACCAGACCGTGCGCGAGTTGCTGACCGCCACCGGAGATACCACCGTCCAGCCGGCCGGCAACTTCTGGCATCCGGCCATCGACTTCATGTTGAAGACGTTCGACGTGAACAAGATTACGCCGACCGTCACCCGGCTGTTCCTTGGGGTCCGGATCGAATGTGCCGAGTGCCACACCCATCCACTCGAAAACCTCACGCAGGACGACTTCAACGGCATGGCCGCCTTCTTCGCGCGCGTGAAAGTCAAGCACGGATACGCGCAATACCGCCGCATCTGGTACGACGAGCGCGAGGGCGAACTGATGGATCCGGTGAGCAAGAAGCCGGTCGCGCCGAAATTCCTCGGTGGCGCCACGCCGGACATCGGCCCATCCACCACGCGCCGCGAAGTGCTCGCTGATTGGATCACGCGCCATCCGCAGTTTCCCCAGGCTACCGTGAACCGGATCTGGTCCGAGTACTTCGGCACGGGAATCGTCGAGCCGCATGACGATTTCCGGTCCACCAATCCACCCAGCAATCCTGAGCTGCTCGATCAACTGGGCCGCTACTTCTCGAGCAACGGATACCGCTTCAAGGCGCTGCACCGGCTGATCCTCAATTCTCGCGTCTACCAAACCGCGTCGCGCTCGCCGGACCGCCCCGGCGAATCCGGCCCGTTGGAACGGCGGCTGTTCGCGCGCTACGAGCCCCGGCGGCTATCCGCCGAAGTGCTGATCGATTCGCTCGGTCAGGCGGCTGGTGTGCCGCACCGGTTCGGCAACTATCCTGAAGGAACTTCGTCCAAGGACTTGATTGCCAACAACGGTCCCGACTATTTCCTGACAACCTTCGGATTCCCGCGCCGCGACATCCTGAGCGACCGCGAGAAGACGCCCTCTCTCGCCCAAGCCCTGCTGTTCATGAACGGCGATGCCATCCGTGGGAAAGTCGAATCGAAGTCGAACGCGTTGGCGGCGCTCATGGAAAAGGGCCTCGACGACCGCGCCATCGTCTCGGCGTTGTGGGAGCGGACCCTCTCCCGGCCGCCGTCACCCACCGAGTGGGATTCCATCCAAAGCTACATGTCGGGTGAGGTTTCCGCCGGGCGCGAGCGGCGCCGGATTCTCGAACATGTCTTTTGGGTCTTGCTCAATTCAAAAGAGTTCCGTATAAATCAATAGGATAGAGATATGTCCCTCGCCTGGTCCCGCCGCCACTTCCTCCGCATCGGATCGCTTGCCACCGGAGGCCTCACTCTTCCCACGCTGCTCCGCGCCTCCAACCGCGACACCAATATCAATTGCATCATCCTGTTCATGAGCGGCGGACCCAGCCAGTTGGAGACGTTCGATCCGAAGCCGGACGCGCCGCCCGAAGTGCGCGGCAACGTGGGCGTGATCCCCACCAAGATCCCCGGGGTCCGCTTCAGCGAACTGATTCCGCGGTGCGCCCAAATGGCGGACAAATTCACCGTCATCCGGTCGATGCATTCCCGTGAGGCGATCCACGAAAAGGCCAAGCAGTACCTGTTCACCGGCACCCGGCCCGGAAACGCGTTCCTGCATCCGTGCGTGGGATCTGTGGTCGCGCGGGAGCTGGGCCCCAAGAATGGACTGCCTCCATTTGTGGTCACTCCCAGTAAGGACATCGCGGCTGAGGCCGGATTCCTCGGATCGTCCTACGATCCGTTCGTGGCTGGCAACCCGAACGTCGCCAAGTTCACGGTGAAGGATCTGACCCTCCCACTCGGCATCGGAATGGAGGAGGCGCAGAGCCGTGCCAGACTCCTCGCCGCGATCGACGGCGAATTGAAGAGGGTGGAAAAGTCAGAGCTGATCTCGAGCCTGGACGAGTTCCAACAGAAGGCGCTCGACCTGATCGCTTCGCCCGCCGCCAAGAAGGCGTTCGAGATCGACAGCGAGTCCCCCAAGCTGCGCGACACCTACGGGCGCAACGCGGCGGGACAGGGTGCGCTGCTCGCCCGCCGCCTTGTCGAGCACGGCGTGCGGCTGGTGTCGGTGTTCCATGGCGGCTACGACACGCACACGGATAACGAGAAAACGAGCCGCCGCCTGATGCCCGAGTTCGATCAGGCCTTCACGGCGCTGCTCGACGACGTGTCCCAGCGCGGCCTCCTTGACACCACGCTGATCCTGGCGATGGGCGAGTTCGGGCGCACACCGAAGATCAACTTCTCGGCTGGCCGCGACCATTGGCCCGGGTCGTTCTCAGTAGCCATCGCGGGGGCGGGAGTCCCGCCGGGCCAGATCATCGGCAGCACGGACGAGCATGCCGCCGCACCCGCCGACCGCCCAATCGCCGTCGAGGACTTGGTGGCGGCTATCTACAAGAAGATGGGTGTCGACTACACGCAAAACTATCACGCCTTCGGCCGGCCGATTGCCATCCTCAAGGAAGGCACACCCGTCCGCGAGCTGTTCACTTGACATGCGGACCGCCTCGCTTCTTGTCTTCGCAACCGTGGGACTCCGCGCCCAGGACACCGGCCCCTGGATAGACCGCATCTACCCGCTGAGCGGCCAGCGCGCCACGGAGGTCGCCGTCGAGTTGCATGGAAAGCGGCTCGACAAGGCTATTGGCGCGCGCTTCGACACGCCCGGCATCGAGTGGGTCCGCACCACTTCGGTGAGTGAGAAGAAAGTGGCCGGCGTGATCCGCGTGCCCGCCAGCGCATCGCTTGGTCCGCACATCTTCCACCTGGATGGGGCCGCTGGACCCACAAACAGCCGGCTGTTCAACGTCACTCAATTCGCCGTGAACCTGGAGTCCGAGCCGAACGACACCACTGCCAAGGCGCCGGAGATCCGGCTCGAATCACAGTCGCTCCAGGGCTACATGACCGGACTCGTGGATGTCGACGTGTTCGCGTTCGACGCCCGTGCGGGTGAGAGATGGCTCTTCGACCTGCGATCGCTCGAGTACGGCTCCCACCTCGAGTGCGGGATGCGGCTGCTCGATGCGCAGGGCCGTGTGGTCTCCGAAAACGACGACAAGGACGACTACGACGAGTCGCCGCTCATCGAGCACACGTTCGCATCGGGCGGACGCCATTACCTGAAGCTTGACCAGTATCGCGGACCCCAGGGTGTCAGTTGCTCCCAGAACTGCGGCTACAGCCTGGAGATTTCGCGCCTGCCACGGATCACCTCCATGTCGCCGCTCGGAGCCGGGCCCGGCGCGGCGGTAAGGTTGAAGCTTGGGGGATCGGGCCTCGCCGGGCTCACCGCCTCGCGCATGGTTCTCGCGCGCCAGGCTGAGCACTACCGGATGACCTATCCGTTCACGATGCCAATCCGTGTGACCGCGGATCCGCCTGCCACGCCCGCCATCCCCGGCCGTGTGTCCAAGAGTTCCGGTGAAGGCGCCGTGGTGGACTTCACGATCCCCGGCTCCGCGCCCCAGGGACTGTGGCGCGTCTGGGTCGAGTCGGAAGCGGGAGCGGCTGCCGCGTTCAACTTCGAGATTTTGCGGCCGGGCCAGGGGCTGCGCGTCTCCGACGGAGTCCTGGCGAAGGCGGGCCAGGAGGACCGGCATCCGGTGGAGGTCCGCGCGGGCAAGCCCGTCCGCCTGTGGACGTTAGCAGCGCAGTTGGGGCTGCCCCTGATCGACACCGTGATCGATTTGCACGATGCCTCGGGCAAGCTGGTGGCCTCGCATGACGACGTAATGACCGGGCAGGGTACGCCCGTCGGAAATCCCGATTCAAGCCTCGTCTACACGCCGAAGGAGTCCGGCACCTTCACCGCCGTGGTCCGCGACCGGACCGGGCGGGGCGGCCCCAGTTTTGCCTATCGCCTCAAGGTGCGCGAGGAAGCCGCCGGATTCCAGATCCTTACTTCACCGGAGAACTTCAGCATCGTGCGCGGGCAGCAGGGCGAGCTGACGTTATTCCTGATTCGGGAGCCGGGATTCGAGGGCGAGGTCCCGGTGCGCATCGAGAACCTGCCGGAAGGCGTTACTGCCGCCGCGGGCAAGTTCCGCGCGGACCAGGCGTTTGGACCGTCGGCCGATGGCGACAACATGATTATCCCGGAGCTGATTGTGAAGTTCAATGTGACCGCCGACGCCAAGCCCGGCACCTACGACCTGCGTGTCCTCGGCGCGGGTGGACCGGATTCGCGTACGGTCGAGGCGCACACGTCGCTGTGGATCGGTCCGCCGCGGTACCGGAACGACATTCGACGGCCGCGGCCGTCAGTCCAGTTGCACGTGCTTCCGTAGGCTCAAAACAACAGCTTCAACGCGAACTGGACATCCCGCGCGAAGTTCTCCTGCGTCCCCACGACGCCAAACAGCGGCGATCCGAATGCAGTATTCGGCAAACCGAACTCCGGCGTATTGGTGAAGTTGAAGAACTCCGCCCGGAACTGCAGCCGCATCGACTCGCGGATCTGGAAGTGCTTGAACACCGACAAGTCCATCGAGTGAATCCCAGCACCCCTTAGATTCGGCAACAGCCGCGGAGAATTGCCAAACGAGAACGGATCGTTGAACGAGAATGCCGCCGTGTCAAAGTATCGCTGCAACCTCCCGGATTTCTGTCCGGTGAGGGTCGCATCTTGCCCGCTCCAGTTCGGCCGCTGTGTCCCGCCGAACGCCTGGCTCGCGTTACCGCCGGTGATCCCCAGTGGAACTCCGCTGCGGAACGTCGCGATTCCGTTGATCTGCCATCCTGCGACCACGTGCCGCGCCACGCCGCCCGGACGGAATGGTAGTTCCCAGAGCGAGCTCATCATCAGGTTGTGCGGGACATCGAACACCGCCAGCGCCCGCTCGCCGCGGCGGTTGCGATGATTCTGAATCCCGCCTCCACTCACGGGCTCGCCCGGGAATCCGGTTGTCGTCGCACCCGCGTCGTCAATGATCTTCGACAGCGTATAGGAGGCAAGGAAACTGAATCCGCGCGCCATTCGCTTCTCGACCTTGGCTTGCAGCGCATGGTAGATACTCGACCCATACGTGGCTGCGGAAGAGTTCACCACCAGGTACTGCGGATACGGGCGCAGCAGTTGATTCCGCGTCGTGGTGGGCGTGCTCAATGGACCCGAGCGGACGGCCGGCTGGAACGGATTCGGGACACGGGTGAGCAACTGGCTGCCGAGCGCCAGCGACTCGAGTGGAATCTGGTTGTCCTCGAGCGCACCCAATAGCTTGATGCCACGCGTCGCCGCGTAGGCCGCTTCCAACACCAGTCCACCGGGCAGAAGCCGCTGGATGTCGAAGTTCCACTGCTGGCTGTAGGGTGTGCGCGCCCCACGGTCGGTGTAGAAGACGTTCTCGCCCAGCGAGGTCGCCAGGCCCAGCCGTGTGCGGGACGCCAAGCAGAAGCCGCCGGGGAAGGGATCGCTCAGGTAGTTGAACGGCGTCAGTCCGCCGTCCACCGTGCCGGTGAACTCCGTGACGCAGTTGAAGCCGGTGTTCGGAATCACGTTCGAATTGTAGCCGCCTCCGTTCATCTGCGCGAAGAACACACCGTATCCCCCGCGCACGACGGTGGCAGGATTCAGATTAAACGCGAACCCGAATCTCGGCGACACGTTGTTCCGGTCCGGATCCCATGCCCCGCGCGGTAATCCGCCGGTGGCCGGGAATCGCAGTCCACCCCGGACCGCAACGCCGCCCTGAGCCGTGCCAGCCGAAGTCGAGTCCAGGTTCACCAAGTGGTTGTAGCGCTCGCGGAACGGTCCGGCGTAGTCGTACCGGACTCCGAAATTCAGCGTCAGCTTACCGGACACCTTGAAGTCGTCCTGAAAATACCCGCCCCAATAGTTGTTGACCACCGCCATGCCGACGCGGGTCGTATTGTGCGATCCGCCGCCCACCCCCAGCAGGAACGACGCGAATCCGAGCCCGCCCGCCGGACTGGCGCGCAACGGGTCCGGCCCTTGTGTGAATGCACGGTTGAAATTGAACGCGCCGCCCGCGTTCAGCGGATTGTCGTTGTTCTGCCGCGCCACGCCGAACAGCCCCCCGAACTTCCACGTGTGCCGCCCGAAGATCCGGGTGAAGTTGGCGCGCTCCTCGAACCGGTCGTATCCGTGATTGGCGATCAGGGACCCGCCCAGCGTTCCGCTGCCCTGGTTGCCGACATTGGCGCCGACTGTCATGCCCTCGATGCTGATGGTGGGGAAGGCGAGCCGCATGCTATTCGCCGCCAGATACGCGGGGAATCCAAGATCGGTCGGGTTGAATCCGACGCCGTAACCCTGGCGGTCGAGCGTGTAGCGGTTGAACGCCGAGGAGAACTCGCCAAAAAAAGTTGGCGTGAACCCGTAGGTGGCGCTTGCGATGATCTGCCGGCTGGTCAGCAGGTCGTTGCCAGTGCCCACGGTTCCCTGGTTCCCGTACACGTTGGGACGGCCCTGCGGCGTGCGCCCGTAGGAGTGCCGTGCGAAGAACCGCAGCTTGTCGCTGAACCCGTGGTCCACGCGCGCCGATCCGTCATCCTTGTTCGTCGGCGCGGATGCGTTGGACACGAAATTGTTGTTGCCCGTTACCGGATCTCCGGCGATGGTGGGCTGCGGGAAGAACGGCAGATAATTCCGCGTCACGCGATCGATGCGCGCCGCTGGGATCCGGTTGCCGGCGAACGGAGTGCGGATGAAGCGGCCCGCGGCTGCCGGATCGGCTACCGTCGACACGGGGTCGTACATCACGATTGCCTGTCCGTTGGCGGTGCGTGTTTCGGTAAAGTCGCCTTGCTTCTGCGCGGCGGTCGGTAAGGTGCCGTTCCAGGTCATGCCCTGGACATTCCGCAGTCCCTCGTAGGCAAGGAAGAAGAACGTCCGGTTCTTGCGGAGCGGCCCGCCGGTAGTCGCTCCGAACTGGTTAAAGCGGAACGGAGCCTTCTTGAAGCCCGCCCGGTTCAGGAAGAAGTCGGTGGCTGTAAGTTTGTCATTGCGGAAGAACTCGTACAGCGTGCCGTGGATCTGGTTCGTGCCCGCGCGCGTCACCAGGTTCACGACGCCGCCCGCCGCGTTGGCGAACTCCGCGCTGTAGTTGTTGGTCTGGACCTTGAACTCCTCCACGATGTCGACCGACGGCGTGTACGACGGCCCGTTGAAGTTCGATGTACTGTTGTTGCCGCCGTCGAGGTAGAACGTGTTCTGATTCGGGCGCGCCCCGTTGATCGAAACGAACATGTTGTTGTACTGGTCGATCGCGGTCCGGCTGAAATTGCGGGGAGCCCGGACTCCAGGGACGAGCGTGATGAACCCGTGCGAATTACGGCCATTGGTGGGCAGGTTGACGATCTTGCCCGCGTCCACAACCTGGCCGATGGACGAGCTTCCGGCGTCGAGCAACGGCGCCTGGCTGGTGACTTCCACGGTCTCGCTGACCGCACCTACCTCGAGAGCGAAATCGAGGCGCGCGGTCTGCGCGACATCCAGCCGGATGCCACCGCGCACAACGGGCCGGAATCAATTGGCGGCCGCGCGGATCCGGTAGTTGCCGGGCTGAAGCAGCGGAATGATGTAGCGGCCGCTGGCGTCGGATGCCGCCTCCCACTTGACCCCTGTGTCCTGATTCGTCAGCTCGATGGCGGCACTCGGAATCACGCCTCCTGAAGAGTCCGAGATGGTTCCGCCAATCTGGCTGGTGAGCTGGCACCAGGCGAGGGCGCACAGCAGGATCGAGGACGCTAGCCGATACGTCATGATCAAGTGTTATATCAAATATGATGAGTCGATACGATCACTTGATTGAGCCATGACCACGCGCCGCGCCTTCCTTCAAACCGCCGCGGCTGCTCCGGCGCTGCTCCGCGCCCAGCAGTCCCGCCCGAACATCCTGTTCATCCTCGCCGACGATCTCGGCTGGGGCGACCTGAGCTGTTACGGCAATACCCGCACCCAGACTCCGAACCTCGACCGCTTGGCCGCCCAGGGCACGCTCTTCACGCAGTTCTACGTCAACGGATCCGTGTGCAGCCCGACCCGTTCTGCGTTCATGACGGGACGCTTTCCCGCGCGCAACCACATGCACGGGCATCTCGCCACCGAGGACCTCAACAAGAAGCGCGCGATGCCGAATTTCCTCGACCCCAAGATTCCAACCATCGCGCGGGCGCTGCGTGACGCAGGCTACCGCACCGCCCATTTCGGCAAGTGGCACCTGGGACGCGGACCCGGCGCCCCGATGCCCGATGCCTACGGCTTCACGCACCACATGTCGGTGACATCCAACGAGACGCGCTTCACCGAAGGCGGTGAAGGATTCCGCGCGCGCTCGACGAAGTGGATGGTCGACAACGCGCTCGAATTCATCCGCCAGGATCCGGGCAAGCCGTTCTACGCCCAGGTCTGGACGCTACTCCCGCACGCGCCGCTCGCGCCGACGCCCGAGCAACTGAAGCCGTTCGCCAAGCTCCAGCCCGCTGGCGGAGTTCCCTGGCCCGGCGCGCCGCAGATCTACAACGCGTCGCTCAAGGACCTCGATGATCAGATCGGCCGCCTTCTCTCCGAGCTCGAAAAGGACGGACTCGCCCAGAACACGCTGGTGATCTTCTCCTCCGACAATGGCCCCGAGGACATCCACATCGCCAACGCGAGCCACTCGGCCTTCGGATCTCCGGGTCCATTCCGCGGCCGCAAGCGCAGCCTGTACGAGGGCGGTGTGCGCGTGCCCGGAATTTTCCGGCTGCCGGGCCGGATCCCCGCGGGACGCGTCGAGAATCGCGCGGTGGTGTCCGCCGTTGACCTGTTCCCCTCGCTGGCCAAGCTCGGTGGATACTCCGAGCCCACTAGCGTCGACGGCGAGAACGCGCTCGACGTGCTGACTGGCGCCTCGCGGGCCCGCGCCAAGCCGCTGCACTGGGAATGGCGCTTCAACGTCGCGGGTTATGCGGTCAACCGCAGCCCGGTCCTGTCGATGCGTGACGGGGACTGGAAGCTGCTGATGAATCCCGACCGCAGCCGCGTTGAACTGTACCGGATCCCCGATGATCCAATGGAGCTGAACAACCTCGCCGGTGCGAATCCGGATGTGGTCCGGCGCATGTCGGAGCGCGCGCTCGCGTGGCAGAAGACGCTGCCGCCCGGACCGATGGATCCCGAAGCAGGCGCCACGGGCTGGCGCTGGCCGGGAGGGAGATAACTTCAATGGGACTCTACTTCACCGCCTCTCTTACCAAGACCTCCGACGGCCGCGACCTCGCCAGGATCGGCTTTGGCGATCCCGCGCGAACTTCCGTGATCGTCGTGGACGCGATCGCAACGCTCGATGAACTTGGCCTGCAGGGCGGCAAGGCGATTCTGATTAACGGTCCTACCGCGGTCCCGGTGGCGATGGCGATCGCCCATTCGGTGGGGCACAAGTACGGCTATGTGGCGTGCTTTGATCCCAAGATCGGGAAGTACATCGTCGTGATCTCGCATGACCCGGATGCCCGGCCGGGGGACGAGGTCAGTGAATAACCTGCGTGAGGCACTCCCGCCGGGCAGTCCGTACTTGTACGTCATTGACGCCACACCGGACTGCGAGGGCGCATGGTTTCAAGAGACCGTCGCTCCCCACACTTTGGTCGATACGGACACGGCGCCGTGGTTGGACGTTTCCGGCAAACTCCGGATCGCAGTGGTCGCCGCGATTGAAAGCAGGTTGGGCTCCGGCAAGGATACGCTATCCTTCGGACGGCTCAACGGGAATGGCTCGCGGTCCGGGTAGGAGTCCACCGAATGAACACGTCGGCCGTCTTCATCGAACATCTCATTATCGGCATTCAAGCGCTGTGCTGGATCGCCGTGGGCATGCTCTCGCTCTTCGGCAACGGATGGTACAGCCCCGATGTGTTGACCACGTACAAGGACTACAACGTGATCATCAGCGTGATCCTGCTCTGCGCCGCCTACCCGTTGGGAATAGCACTCGACACCTTTGCCGACGAGATCATCTTTCAGAAGTGGGCCGACCGCATCGCAGCCAGGGATGGTGTACAGCCTAAGTTGTTTGAAGCGCTCCTAGACAGGCGCGCCCAGGGCGGCCAGTTCTTGTTCAACTACGGCCGGGCGCGGCTGCGCCTGCTGCGGTCAAGCGCGGTGAACGCGTTCCTCCTCCTGTGCGCCGGACTCCTGCTTCGGATTCGCCACCACGAAGTTGTTCCCGCTCAATGGGCCGACGGCGTCTATCGCGCGCTGTTCTTCCTTCCCCTCCTCGCCGCAGCCGTGTTCGCTTACGCCTGGATGCTGGTCCACCGCAATCAAGTTTCCAAGGCTAGAAGGCTACACGACGAACTCGGACGCATCAGTACTCAAACTGGACCAGGAACTGCACCTGCCGCGCATTCAGAGTCTCAATCACCCCGCCAAACGACGCCAGCCTCCGCCCCTCCACCTGATAGTACGGGCTGAACCGCAGCGGATTCGAGTGGTTCGTCAAATTAAATGACTCCACTCCCACCTGCAGCCGCGAACGGTTGTCCGAAAACGGAAACGTCTTCATCACCCGCAGGTCGAGCGAAAACTGTCCGGGCGTGAGAAACGAGTTCCTCGCAAACCCGGCCGGACGTGCAGCCAGCAGCCATGCGCCCGTGTACGTTCCCGCGCCCACCGCCACCGCGTTCAACGGACGCCCCGTGCCGTAGCTTACGATCGGCGCCACGGTCACCTCGGTGTCCCCAACCTCGAACAGCGTGCTCGCCGTCACCCGGTGCCCCTGATGTTGGCGTGACCGTCCCCAGTCCAGCCGCGCGTTGGCCGGATCCCTCGGATGCTCATCGAAGTCAGACGCGTCATCGTTGGTGCGGCCCCACGTCCACCCGGCGAGATAGGTCAGCTCCTTGCTCATCCTCCGGTTCACCGACACCGACACGCCGCGATAGTCCGAACTCGCTGAGTGCTCAAGCTGCCACGCGGGCGCCGGTCCCAGCGCGGCGGTCCGGACACGTGGCAGGTGCAACCCCCGTAACCACGATGCTTCGACACTCACCGAGGTGTCGGCATCGATCGCCCGCTCGACCCCGGCGGTGAGCTTCTGGCTCCGGATCGCCGGCATCCGCACATCGGTCCGGTAACGGCCCAGCGGGAACGCCGCCGCCGCGGCCGTGCCAACGCGCCACACCCGAGCCGCATCGGCGCCTATCAGGAACCGCTCGCCCGCGCGGACCCCGTCCTTCTGAATCGCGTCGTTCCAGAACGCGAGCGGCGACCGGTCGAAGAACAGCCCGGCCCCCGCGCGGACCACCCACGGCGACTTGCCGCCCGGCTGCCAGGCGATCCCAAGCCGCGGGGCAACGTTCCGGTTGGACTCCGGCAACGGATCCGGCAGCCACTGCCGGTCGTACCGGAGACCCGCATCCACGGTCAGCCCGGACGCCGTGCGCCACCTGACGCCACCCCACACTCCGGCGGGCGTCGTGCGGAATCGCGCCGCCGGATCCCCACTCGCGCCAACAAACAGGTCCGGCCGGCCAGCGGTGTAGCTCTCCCAGGACGGGAACACGAAGATCCCGCCGAACCGGTTCGCCAGCCGCGCGTCGAGGTCCACCGTATGCAGATTCGCGCCACCGTACACCTGCACTCTCGGACTGGTCCAGTTGACCGACTCCGCCAACTCCAGGTGCGACTCCCGCCGGTCCGCATCCAATCGCCACGCGCGCCCGAAGCTCACCACTCCCGGAATCTCCACCATCGGACCCGCCGAATTGGGTGTCAGCTCCACATCCCGCAGCGACCACTGCCCACGCACGTCGTTCACAAGCCCCGCGCCATGGACCGATGTCCAGCCGAGCACCAGCGAATGATCCCGCGTCAAACTGCTGCCACGAACCGAGCGGTCCGTGAAGTTATCGATGTCCTGCACGTCATTCGACACCCGCCCGCGCGAGTAGGCATGCCGTGCCACCAGGCTGTGGCGCGGTGTTGCCTGATGATCCGCCTTGATCGAAAACTCGGTCTGGTTCTCGGCGGCGGGAAACAGTCCATAAAGCAGTCCGTTCGGGAACCGCGGCGCATCGGACCACTCCTCGCTCTTCTCCCACTGCTGCTCGAACGCGGTGGAAAAGAAGGTGCGATCCTTCCGTGCCGGTCCGTTCACCGAGACTCCCGGCTGCACGCGATGGAATTCCGGCTTCTGGTCGATCTTCACTTCCGGATTCCTCGCGTTGAACTTCTGCTGTTGCGCGAAGAACGTCGCGTCGCCGTGGAACAGGTTCGTACCCGGCCGTGTGATCATGTTGACTGCTCCGCCCGCCGCGTTGCCATGCCCGGCGGACACCGACGTTCCCGCCACCTGAAACTCGGCGACCATCTCGAGTCCCACGGCCACGCGATTCCCGCCCGTGGTCTCATCCCGGTTGTCGACGCCATCGATCGAGATCGAGTTGTTCCGCGGCCGCATTCCGGCGAACGTGAATCCGCTGTCGGGAGACGACGCCCGGCTGCTCGCCGCTGACCGCCTGGCGTTAGACCCGCTGGCAGGCGCGGTCCCAGGCGCCGTGAGCACGAAGTTCAGATAGTTGCGTCCAGGCGCTGGCGACTCCTCGATCCGGTCATTGCCTAGCGCCGCGCTGGTATTGGCACTGGAGGTATCGAGGACTCCGGCCTGCTCAACGACATCCACCCGCTGAATCAACTGCGCCGGAACCAGCACCACCTGCTGAACTACCGTCTGTCCGATCGCAACCGCCAGATCCGGAATCTCCGCTGGACTCATCCCCGCGCTCTCGACGCGTAATCGATAGGATCCAGCCGGAACGCCGCCGATCACGAACTCCCCCGACGCTCCCGACACCGCGGCGCGCGACACGCCATCCCGCGCAAGCGTGACCGTGGCGCCCGGCACAGGCGCCTTGCGCGAGTCGAGCACTTCACCGCGAACCGTTCCGGAAGAGACCTGCGCCGCGGCGGAGGCAGCCAGCAGCAGGAATACCGCCAGCTTCATTGCAGCGAATCCAGCGCTACGTTCCCCCCGCACACCAAGACTCCCACGTGTTCGTCCGGCGCGGGAACATAAACTCCGGACATGAGTGCCGCAAGCGATACCGCTGCGCCGGGTTCAGCAGCCACCCGGACCTCCCGCCACAACGCGGCTTGCGCGTCGCGGATCGCGGACTCGGACACCAGCACGCTGCGATCGACAAACTGCCGCGACATCTCGAAGGCGATCGATCCGATCCTGCGCGCGCCGAGCGAGTCTGCTGCCATGCCGCCTACCGCGGCGTCCACTGGCTCGCCCGCCCGCAGCGCGTCATGCAGCGCCGGACACATTTCCGGCTCCACGGCAACCACCCGGACCCGGCGCTCGAACCACGCCGCGATTCCCGCGATCAATCCACCGCCGCCCACTGCCACCAGCACGGTGTCGAGATCCGGCTGCTGCTGTTCCCATTCAAGCGCAAGCGTCCCCTGGCCTTCGACCGTTGCCGGTTGGTCGTAGGCGTGGATCAGCAACGCGCCAGTCTCCGCCGCACGCTGCTGGCATGCCTCGTAGGCGTTCATGTACTGTCCCGGAATCACGTGCAGCTCAGCGCCCTGCCGCTCGATGACGGCGCGTTTGGCGGCCGGAGAGATCCCGGGCACGAAGATCTCCGCCCGCGTCCCCACGCGGCGCGCGGCATAAGCGACCGCCGCTCCGTGGTTGCCGCCGCTTGCCGCCACGACACCCGCCGCCGGCAGCCCTCCGCGCAGCATCTGGTTGAACGCGCCGCGCGGCTTGAACGATCCCGCCACCTGCAGGCATTCAAGCTTCAACGACATCCGCGCATTCACGCCGAACGCGCCCGCCTGCATCGCCATCACTGGCGTCTCGCGGACCCACCCCCGAATCCGCCCATGGGCCGCTTGGATCTCCTGCCGCATCCCGTTCAAGCCCCCTTGCGCAGTCCGCGGATGACCGAATCGACATACTCGCGCGACCGCCGCGCCAACGCATCCACTCCCTCCGCCGTGGTGGGGCGCGGGACCATCGGCTCGAAGATATTCTCGAACGCGAGCGGCATTGCGAGCCCGGTGTTCAACACCGGCGACAGCAGCTTGTAATGGTCGATTTCGCCGAACCCGGGCCCGCAGTCAGTGTCGGTGGGCCAGTTGCGGTGATCCTTGATGGCGAAGGCGCGCACGTCGCGCCAGCACTTCTGGATGTCCGGGATCGGATCGTTGTTCTCGTAGTCGAGCACGTTGCCCGCGTCGTAGCACATCTTGACGCCTTCGTCGGCCACGTCGGCGATGATGCGGCTGCAATCGGACCCGGTCGCTGTGTTGCCTCCATGCTGCTTGATCACCACGGTGAGCTTGGCCTGCCGCGCCAGCGGACCCGCGTGCTTCAGCGTCCGGATCGCGTTCTCATACAACCCGCGCTCGGTCTTGCCGAACGTCAGCACGAACGGGATCCGCGCCTCGGCCGCTTGTGTGATCCGCCGCGCGTGGGCATCAGGAGCTTCGGGAGCCTCAAGGTTCACCATGGTGAACATCATGACGGGCTCGAGCCCATGATCCCGCGAGATGCGCGCCAGATCCCGCGCCTGCGATACCGGCGCGCGCCAGTCAAGCAGTGGAACCCGCTTGCCCGCGCTGTCCGGATGCGTAGTTCCCCAGGCAACGAAATCGTAGCCCGCTGACTTGATCCCCTTCAACGCCCGCTCGAACGGATACTGCGAGTAGGGCAGCGTCATGCAAGCGAGCTGGAATCGTGTTGGTCCTGGCGATTGCGCGAGAGCTGCGGCGGGTGCGGCGAACAGTCGGCGGCGCGTGAACAGCATACCTCCAATGATATGCTGGCCGTTCAGGCATGAGTACCGGTATTGATCGAAGACAGTTCCTCGCCGCGGCCGCGGCATCAGCGGCTCCTGGCCCGGCCACAGCGGATTGGCGGCACTACGGCGGCGACGCGGGCGCCAGCCGTTACTCCCCGCTCGACCAGATCACGCGCGCCAACGTGGCGCGGCTCAAGCCCGCCTGGGTCCACCGCAGCGCGCAAGAAGGATCGCGATACCGCGGCTCGGTGGAATGCACGCCGCTCGTGGTGAACGGCGTGATGTACATCGTGGGAGCCTCGCTTGTGATCCAGGCTCTCGACGCCGCCACCGGCAAGCTGCTCTGGAGCCACGCGCCGCTCTCCGGCGCATCCGGACGCCGTGCCAGCGGCGTGAGCCGCGGTGTCACCTACTGGCGCGACGGCAACGACGAGCGGATCTACGTGCCCATCCAGAACCGCGTGTGGTGCCTCAACGCAAAGACCGGCACGGTCCTCGAGAGCTTTGGCGACAAGGGCTCAATCGATCTCGAACAAGACGTCGATCGCGACATCACCGGACTCTCGATCGCCTCCACCACTCCGGGGGTCATCTACAAAGACCTGCTCATCATGCCGACGCGCACCGAGGAGGGTCCGCGCCTGGCCGCGCCTGGACATATTCGCGCCTTCGACCTCCACACCGGCAAGCGCCGCTGGATCTTCCACACCATCCCCCATCCCGGCGAATTTGGCTACGACACCTGGCCGCCGGACTCGTGGAAGAAAGCAGGCGGCGCGAACAACTGGGGCGGGATGAGCGTCGACGAGGCGCGCGGTCTCGTGTTTGTTTCCACCGGCTCGCCGACGTTCGATTTCTTTGGTGGAGACCGCGCCGGTGCGAATCTGTTCGGCAACTGCGTGATCGCTCTCAAGGCCGCCACTGGCGAGCGCGTGTGGCACTTCCAGACTGTCCACCACGACATCTGGGACTACGACATCCCTTGCCAGCCCGGGCTCCTCACGATCACCCACCGCGGACGCAAGATGGACATCGTGGCGCAGGTGTCGAAGACCGGCTGGGTCTACCTGTTCGACCGCGCCACGGGCAAGCCGCTCTATCCAATCGAGGAGCGCCCCGTGCCAGCTTCGACGATCCCCGGCGAGAAGGCGTATCCGACGCAGCCGTTCCCCACCAATCCACCGCCGTTCTCAAAGCAGGGAGTCACGCGCGAAGACCTGCGGATCCCGATGCCGGACCACGACGTGGGGCCGATGTTCACGCCGCCCGGACACAAAGAGCTGCTCGTCGTCCCCGGATTCCATGGTGGCGCGCTGTGGGGCGGGGCGAGCTTTGATCCCTCCACGGAGTGGCTCTACGTGAATCACAACGAGATCCCCTGGAGGGCTCTGGTGCAAATCGGCAGGATGGACGAGGATAGAGGAATGGCCCGTCTTGCTCCGGTCGAGGAATTGTTCGGCGGCCGCCACTTCGATGCCGAGATCGTGGTGTTGTGCGTCCGCT
>Ga0194132_10003542_pt1 | contig 27640 bp, 24 predicted proteins | sample TA2KigOf80mmetaG_FD_148612 | JGI IMG/M metagenome (GOLD analysis project Ga0194132, IMG submission 148612) | Freshwater microbial communities from Lake Tanganyika, Tanzania - TA2015054 Kigoma Offshore 80m | ecosystem: Environmental > Aquatic > Freshwater > Lake | place: Tanzania: Lake... | reverse complement strand
AGACCGCCCGTCACGTCCCGTCACGCCCCGGCAGACCGCCCGTCACGTCCCGTCACGCCCCGGCAGACCGCCCGTCACGTCCCGTCACGCCCCGGCAGACCACCGGACCGGCGGCCGCGTCGAGCAGACCGGCACGGAGCACCCCGGCGATCGAAGATCGGACGACGCCGTTGCGCTACCGGACCAGGGTCAGCGCGGCCGTGTGGGCAAGATGTTCACAGCCTGTGGATAGACGGTGCACAACACCTCGCGCAGGAGCCCCCGCACGAGGTCGGCGAAGCGGGCGTCGGCGTCGGTCACGAAGCCCGAGTCGTCGCGCGCGGCCCAGATGCAGCTCGGCAACCGGTCCGCTCGCAGTGCGAGCGTCCCCTCGACGAGCTGCGTCCAGAGTGCCGCGTTGCCGATCTCGCGCCACTCGCCGCGGCCGCGGCCGAAGTGCGCGACGGCCAGGTAGCGCAGCGCGCTCTGCTGCACGAGGTCGCGCAGGAAGTCCTGCGACCAGCGCACCGTCGGCTGATCCGCGCCGAGCGCCATCTGGTAGCCCCGGAGGAGCCCCGCGGCGCCCATCGCGCCCAGCACCGCGCCTGCGATCGCGCCCGCGCCGAACGACAGCCCACCGGTCACGATGTCGGTGACGATGCCGCCGGCAGCGCCACCCATCGCAGCCCCCCAGATCGCCGCGCGACCCGACGACACCACCTCGCCGGGCATGCGGAAGTCCTCCTCGAGCCGCGCGCGCGCCTCCTCCTGAAAGCGCCCGCTGAGCCCGTGCAGGTCGAGCATCGCCGCCATGAGATCCGCCGTCGCCTGGTCGAGCCGCATCGCCAGCGCGCGCATCGCGCGCCGCTTCTCGGCGCGTCCCGCCTGCTCCTCGGCGAGGCGTTCGTGATCGGCGGCGGCCCGGGCGAGGTACTGCGCGATGCGGTGCACCGACTGCTCGAACGTCTCCCGGCCGCGACGCTGCCACTCGGCGATCAGGCGCTGCATCACGGGACGCTGGCCCTCGGGGAGCACGTCCGCGACGCGCTCGAGCAGGAGCCCTTCCTGCACCCAGCAGCGCGTGAACGCGTCGAGCGGCAGGACGTGCCTGACGATCGGCCACGCGCGCATCGCCTCCTCCCAGTGGGCGATCGGGTCGTCGGCGGCCGGCGACGGCGTCGCCTCCCCCATCTGGTTCAGGATCACGATGACGGGCTTGCCGATCCAGCCGAGCAGCTCGAGCTCGTGCACGACGTATCCGGCGTCTCCCGGATCCTCCGACGCGTTGACGAGGTAGAGCACCACGTCGGCGTCGGACTGTATGTTCCGGACCGCCTCCTGGCTCGAGTAGAGCGCGCGATCGCGGGTGCGGTCCCAGACCTGGTGCAGCAGCCAGCCGAGCGGGTTGCCTTCCTTCTTCACACGCTGGACGAGTCGCGCCGAGTCGCCCAGCCCCGGCGTGTCCCAGAGCATCAGGCGCTCGTCCCCGGCGGCGATGAGCTCGTGCGCCTCGCTGACCTCGGTGACGTGCGCCTGGTCGAGGACCTCGCCGACGTCGCGCCGTAGCAGCGTACGCGCGAGGGTCGTCTTGCCGACGTTGGTGTGCGAGATGAGGCTCAGCGTGACCGTGCTCACGCGCCCTCGCCGTGCGCGCGTCCGAGGCGCGCCTCCGCCTGCTCGACGACGTCGGTGTCGAGCGCCGATCCGAGGTCGACGTGCAGTGGCGCCACCCCGGCCTCCTCCAGCACGCGGTCCCACGCGCGGCGGCGCTCGCCTTCGCGGCGCGCGTCGCCCTCGCGGAAGCGCGCGTGCCAGGTCGAGCTGTCCACCATGACGAGCACCTGCGTGCCGCGGCCAGAGCCGTCGAGCAGCTCGCGCACGAAGCGTCCGTGGACCTCGCGCTCGGGCGACTGCACCGCGCCGAACACGACCACCGCGCACGCCGCCGGCCCCGCGCCGTTGCCAGCCGGCAGCTGCTCGACCTCGGCCCCGTACGGCAGCGCCTCGTGGACGCGCACGTCGGCGCGCAGCCCGAACACGTCGTGCAGCAGCTCGCGCAGCGTGTCGGCCGCGCGCCCGGCAATGCCGTAGCTGTAAGGCAGGACGTCGACCTCCGTGCCGGCGCCGCGGTCCGGAGCCAGCAGAACACGGAACGACCCGGCGAGCGGATCGACCGCGAGCGACGACGCCAGACGGCGCTCGCGGAACAGCGCGACCGCGGCCAGCACGCCGCGCGGCAGCAGCACGACCAGTGCCGCGGTGATCGCCCAGAGGTGGATCCACAGCGCGGCGGGCGCGTCCGACGGCGCGCGCATGGCTTCGAGCGCGGTCGCGTCGGGCAGCTCCGCGCCGAGGATCGACGCCGCCGGACCGAGCACGAGACGCAGCAGCGCGGCGGTCGCCGACGGTCCGATGAAGGTGCTCTCCCAGGTCGCGCGATACTCGAAGGTGAGGCCGCGGACGTACATGCCCGCAACCGCGCCGAGCACGAGGAACGCGGCGCCGAGGTGCAGCGCGAGTCGCACGCGGACCGCGACCAGTGGCGTCGCGAGCCGCGACCACGCGCGCCAGTAGGCGGCGAGTGCCCGCGCCGCGACGGTGGTGCGCGGCGCGTCGGGCAGCCGCACGCGGCGGATCGACTGCTCGGCGATCCAGCTCGCAGCGCCGCCGAGCACGCCGTGCCAGCCCGCCGCGCCCGCTCCCTCGGCGGCCGGGTCGGCTTCGGCGTCCGTCGCGCGGCGCAGCAGCGGGCGCAGCAGGTCCCAGCCGAGCAGCGTCGCGTAGACGGCGAGGTTCCACACCAGGAGGCCCAGCAGCGGGAAGGACAGGATGTTCACGTGACGCTCGGGGCCGAGCGCGTTGCTGAGCGCGCCCAGGACGAGCGCGACCAGCGGCAGCGGCAGCAGGACGCCGAGCGGCAGCCGGGTCGCGCGCCGCACGGCGGCGAGCCCGGGAATGGCGGCCTCGAGCGTGCCGAGCAGGTGCGTCGCGCGCGTCGTCGCACGCTCGTCGTCGGTCCCCGCGGCCGCGCGTGCGGCCTCGGTCGCCTCCTGCCGCCGCCCCGCGGTCAACAGCAGGCCACCGTCGTCGGCCTCCTCGAACGCGCGTGCGAGCAGGACCGCCTGCGCCGCGCGCTCACGCATCGGACGTCGTGCGGGCGCCGGCCGGAACGACCGGGTTGCGGACGAGGCGGCGCCCCACGCGCGGGCGGGCGTCGACGAGGAGGGTCGGGATCACGCCCGGCGAGAGTACACGTGCCGCTGCGAAAATGCCCGAAACCCGGGCAGGACGCCCGGGCGGCGTGCTATGCCTGACGCGTTGCAGCGCACGCTCGAGGATCTCGGCTGGAACGCCTTCTTCGCCGAGCAGATCACCGCCGAGGACCCGGCGCTGCGCCCGGCGCGCGTCGTCGCCGAGCACCGCGGGGCGTATCGCGTCGTCGGCGAGCGTCCCGAGGAGTGGGCCGTGCTGCCCGGTCGCCTGCGGCGCGCCGCCGCCGGCGCGACCGAGCTGCCCGCGGTGGGCGACTGGCTGCTCGTGCAGCCGCCGGCGAGCGCCGGCGGCCAGACCCTCGCGCAGCGCGTGCTCGACCGCCGCTCCGCGTTCACCCGCCGGGCCGCCGGCCAGGACGCTGCACAGGTCGTGGCGGCGAACGTCGACGTGGTGTTCGTCGTGAGCTCGCTGAACCGCGACCTGAGCCCGCGCCGCGTCGAGCGCTACCTGACGCTCGCCTGGAACAGCGGTGCGGCACCGGCGGTCGTGCTCACCAAGGCCGACCTGTGCGCGGACGTCGCAGCGCGGCGCGCCGAGATGGAGGCGATCGCGCTCGATCTGCCGGTGCACGTCGTGTCGTCGTACAGCGGGGTCGGGCTCGACGGGCTGCGCGCCGAGCTGGGTCCGGGGCGCACGGGAGTGCTGCTCGGCTCGTCGGGCGTCGGCAAGTCGACGCTGGTGAACGCGCTCGCGGGACGCGAGCTGCAGGAGGTCCGCGCGACGCTCGAGGACGACCGCGGCGTGCACACCACCACCGCGCGCCAGCTCCTGTTCCTCGACGGCGGCGGCATGCTGATCGACACGCCGGGCATGCGCGAGGTCGGCCTCGTCGGCGAGCAGGACGGGCTCGACCGCGCCTTCGGCGACGTCGCGGCGGTGGTCGCGGCGTGCCGCTTCGGCGACTGCCGGCACGAGCACGACCCCGACTGCGCGGTGACCGCCGCCCTCGCCGACGGCTCGCTGCCCGCCGATCGGTGGGAAAGCTACGTCAAGCTGCAGCGCGAGCTCGCGTTCCAGGCGACGCGGGAGGACCCGGACACGGCGCGCGCCGCGCGCGCGGGCTGGAAGCACGTCCATCGCGACCTGCGCCAGGCCTCCCGGCACCGGCGCCGTTGAGGTATGCGGTCCGATGTGTGACGACCGACACATGGCCACCAATCTCGCGATCGACAACGCCCTGCTCGACGAGGCGCTCGCGGTGAGCGGTGAGCGGTGAGCGCACCAAGAAAGCCGCGGTCACGAAGGCGCTCGAGGAGTTCATCGCGCGCCGCCGACAGAAGCGCATCCGCGCGCTCTTCGGGCAGCTCGACTGGGATGCCGGGTACGACTACAAGCGCCAGCGCGGGCGACGGTGAGGCTGTTCGTCGATACGAGCGTAGGTCCCTTGCGCTCCGGCGCGATGCACCGGCCGGAGTCGCGGAGGTCGCGTTCCTCGCCCGGGCGCTCGAAGCGGGCGACGATCTCTTCACCACCGGCCTGGTGCTGCAGGAGCTCCTCCAGGGCTTCCAGGGCGCGCGCGACCGGGCCCGGATTCTCGACGCCTTCGCGGCGATCCCGCTGCTCGTGCCCGATCGTGCCGCACACGTCGCGGCCGTCGACCTCCGGTCGGCTTGTCGTCGCCGTGGCATCCAGGTGGAAACCATCGACGCCCTTTACGCGCAGCTCTGCCTGCAACACCGGCTGACGATGGTGACGACCGACGCCGACTTCCGGCACATCGCGAAGGTCCGCCCGCTCGAGGTCTGGCAAGGGTGAGCGGCCGGAGAGGGGCGCCGACATGCCGATCATCGACACGCCGGGCGTAAGCGACGTCGGGGGCGTCGACGCCGGAGGAAGGACGTCGTCTCGGGTGACGGAACTGCCGCAAGGATCGTCGTCAGAGCCCGGTCCAAGTGTGACACCCCGCACCTCCTTGCTTCCGGACACGGCCTACGAACTACGATCGAGGTGGTGGGGTTCATGTTCTCTCCTGGTCGGACTGGGCTGACGAAGACCCGCGGCGTGACGGCACGGGTGCTCCGAACCTGCGCTCTGCCAGCGGTCTGCTACGGCGATGTCGCCTTGAGCTGCTCGTTCGGCTTGGCGGCGCGGCGGAGCGACGTGAACGTCGAGCTCCAGCAGCTCCCGTTGGTCGCGCGGAGCTGGACGGTCAACGGTGGGTTCAGCGGCAGACGCGGAACCAGGAGGTTCGGGCCGCTGGCCTTCACCTGCACCATCGACTTCTTCACCGCACCCGCGACGAGCTTCAGCTTCTCGACGCCATTCGGTGTCCGCTGCTTGTCGGCGTAGGCGAATCCCGTCGCCGTCGGCTTCCAGCACGGGCGCGTGCCGCACGTGCCGCCGGGCGGGATCTCCGCGCGGAGCTGCAGGCCGCCCGCATGGTACACGCAGAGCGTGTAACCGGTGTCCAGCAGCGGGTCTCCGAAGGCGTCGACCTGGACCTCTTCGCCCTTGGCGAGGGTCCACAGGAGGGAATCCTTCGCGTAGCCGAGCGGGTCGTTCTTGATGGTGAGCGACGCCTTCCCGGTCGCGCCCGCGGTGAAGCAGCCCTCGAGGGGCTCCGGCCCGCAGGTCACCTCGAAGCTCCAGTCGCTGGCGCTCAGGGTGTTGACGACGATCCGGATGTCGCCGTTCAGGAGACGCGACCGCTGCGCGACGCACGTGGGGCCCGGCGTCGCCTCGGTGACCGGATCGCAGGCCGCCGTGATCGGGACCCCGTCCTTGACGACCTGGATCGTGCTCTCGTCCTCCGTGCTCGGCACGAGGGCCGCGTCGATCGTGAACTCCATCGTGATGGGAGTCGCGGGCGCCGGCGGCACGCTCGGCGTGACCACGATGTCGACGAGGACCCCGAGGACCGAGAACCCCGTCGTGCCGGTGGCCGTCGCCGACTGCGTGATGCTGACCTCGCCACCGTCGGGCATCGTGACCGCGGTCACGAAGGGCGACGCCGCGGTCGCATCGGTTCCGGTGCGCACCGTGCCGCCCGGTCCCACCGTGTCGACGACCGTCTGGGGCTCGAGTCGGCAGGAGGAATCGCAGAAGAAGTCGCCATCCTGCGTACCGCCGTCGTCGCACAGCTCGGTCGGCGGCGTCAGCGTGCCGTCCCCGCAGACGGGGACCTCGACCTTCCGGATGCGACCATTCCCGGCGTCCGCGATGAGGAGCCCGCCGGCGGTATCGAGGAGAAGGCCGCCGACGTTCCCCAGCAATGCGGCGGCGGCGGCACCGCCGTCTCCTCCAAAGCCGCAGCACTCGATTGCACCGGCGAAGCCGGTGATCCGGTCGGCCGCGAGGTCCACCCGCCGTACGCGATTCTGCGCTGCCAGGTAGATGAAGTTGCCCGTCGGGTCGACGGCGAGCGCGGCGACGGCCCCCGGGAGCGCCGCGTCCGGCGGATCGCCACCGTCTCCCGGATCACCACTCCCGCCCCCCGTGCCGGCGACCCGCTCGATGATCTGCGTCGCGCCGTCGATCCGCCGCACTGCATGAGCGGCGCCCACGAACAGGTTGCCGGCGGAATCGACCGCCAGCGAAGCCACGGTGAGCTGCGCGGTCGCAGCCGGCCCTCCATCCCCCATGTTCTGCCCGGAGCCACCGTTTCCGGCCACGTGGGTGACGATCCCGGTCGCGAGATCGATCTTCCTCACCCGCGCATCACCGCCGAAGTAGAGCTGACCATCGGTACTGAGCGCCATGGCCCGGACGTAGCCGATGGTCGCGCTGGTCGCGGGTCCGCCGTTGCCCGTGTTGCCCGGCGTGCCGGTGCCGGCGATGGTCGTGATCGTGCCGGAGGTGTCGATCTTCCGGATGCGACCGCGCGCACGACGTAGCTGCGATCGGGGCGCCCCCGAGCGGCGCGGTGGCGGCGATCGCGACCAGGACCACGGCTAGTCCGGGCGGCGACGACGCGTCCGGCGCAGCGCGGGCTCGGTGCCGCCGAGCGCGGCGAGACGGCGCACGCTCTCGCGCGCGATCAGCGCCTCGAGCCCGGCGTGCAGCAGGCCGGTCTTCTCGGTGATGCCCGACAGCCGCCGCGCCCTCTCCAGAAGCTCGCGATCGATGTTGAGCGTCGTCCGTATCTGCACTCACATGCATCTACCGGACGACGTTGCCAATGCCCGGGACGACATTTCCGCGCCCCGCCTTGGCCCGTCCGGACGATGGTGGTATCCCAGCGCGAGCCGAGGTGGTGGCTGTGAAGGGGACGCAAGATGGCGAAGCGGAGCACGGGGAAGGTACGGGCGAAGAAGGCCGCCGGCACGACGGTCGCAAGGAAGATCGCGGCACGGCCGGCGGCGAAGACGAAGCGTGCGGCCGGAGGAGCCGCGAAGGCACCGGCCGCCCCGCCCCGCCCGACCGAGCTGCGCGAGTGGCAGGCGCTCGCGCGCCACAAGGCGAAGGTCGAGAAGCTGCACCTCCGCAAGCTCTTCGCCGACGACCCGCAGCGCGGCAAGAAGATGGTCCTCGAAGCGGGTGACCTCTACTTCGACTTCTCGAAGAACCGCCTCACCACCGAGACCTTGAAGCTGCTCTACGCGCTCGCCGAGCGCGCCAAGGTCCGCGACGGCATCCGCGCGATGTTCGCCGGCGAGAAGATCAACCTCACCGAGGATCGAGCCGTCCTGCACGTGGCGCTGCGCGCACCGCGCAACGCGAAGATCGTCGTCGACGGCGAGAACGTCGTGCCCGCGGTGCACGCGGTGCTCGACCGGATGGCGGCGTTCGCCGAGCGCGTGCGCAGCGGCGCGTGGCAGGGCCACACCGGCAAGCGCATCAAGAACGTCGTGAACGTCGGCATCGGCGGCTCCGACCTCGGCCCCGCGATGGCGTACGACGCGCTCCGCCAGTTCAGCCGGCGCGACATGCAGTTCCGCTTCGTGTCGAACGTCGACGGCACCGACTTCGTCGAGGCCGTGCACGACTTCGACCCCGAGGAGACGCTGTTCATCATCTCGTCGAAGACCTTCACCACGCTCGAGACGCTCACCAACGCGCACTCCGCTCGCGAGTGGGCGCTCGCCAAGCTGAAGGACGAGAAGGCGGTCGCGAAGCACTTCGTCGCGGTGTCGACCAACGCGAAGGAGGTCGCGAAGTTCGGCATCGACACGGCGAACATGTTCGAGTTCTGGGACTGGGTCGGCGGGCGCTACAGCTACGACTCGGCGATCGGGCTCTCGCTGATGCTCGCGATCGGCGGTGACGCCTTCCGCGACATGCTCGCCGGCTTCCGCGCGATGGACGAGCACTTCCGCACCGCACCGCCCGAGAAGAACCTGCCGATGACGCTCGGCTTGATCGGCCTCTGGTACGACGACTTCTTCGGCGCCGAGACCGTCGCGGTTCTTCCGTACTCGCAGTACCTCGACCGGCTGTCGGCGTACATCGAGCAGCTCGACATGGAGAGCAACGGCAAGTCGACCGACCGCCACGGCCGGCCGATCACCGGCTACCAGACCGGACCGATCGTCTGGGGCACGCCGGGCACCAACGGACAGCACGCGTACTACCAGCTCATCCACCAGGGCACGAAGATGATCCCGGCCGACTTCATCGGCTTCGCGAAGCCGAACAACGACCTCGGCCGCCACCACGACCTGCTGATGGCCAACTTCTTCGCCCAGACCGAGGCGCTCGCCTTCGGCAAGACGTCCGAGGAGGTCGCGAAGGAAGGCGTGGCCGCGTTCCAGGTGCCGCACCGGACGTTCCGCGGCAACCACCCGACCAACACGATCCTCGTCAAGCGCGAGCTGACGCCGCACGTCCTCGGGCAGCTGATCGCGCTCTACGAGCACAAGGTGTTCACGCAGGGCTGGATCTGGCAGATCAACTCGTTCGACCAGTGGGGCGTCGAGCTCGGTAAGGTGCTCGCGCAGCGCATCGTGCCGCAGCTCGAGTCACCGGACGCACCGAAGCTCGACCACGACAGCTCCACCAACACCCTGATCCGGCGCTATCGGAAGCTGCGTCGCGGCTGAGCGACGGCCGGTGGCGGACGAAGCTCGAAGCGCGCGCGACGGCCCGGCGCCCGCCGCGCGCGGGAAGGTCGTTTCGAGCCTGCTGCGCCGGCAGCTGGTGTGGCTCGTCGCCGCCCTGCTCTCGGGCAGCGGCGCCCTGCTCTTCAACTACGCCGACGACTACGGTGCCGGTCTCGTCGGGCAGGCGCACGCGATCTCGCCGTGGCTGCCATTCGCGATGGTGTCGCTCGGCATGGTGTTCCTCTGCCAGGTCCGCGACCGCTTCTTTCCCGGCACCGAGGGAACCGGCATCCCGCAGGCGATCGCGGCGCTGAAGATCGGCGAGTGCCCGGCACGCGTGCGCGTGCTCTCGCCGCGGGTCGCGTTCGGCAAGATCCTGCTGCTGCTCTGCGCGCTGTGCCTCGGGCCGACGATCGGCCGGGAGGGGCCGTCGGTGCACGTCGGCGCGTGCTTCATGTACCTCGCACGTCGCCGGGCGGTCTTTCCGCAGCACCACATCGAGCGCGGCCTGATCCTCGCAGGCGGAGCGGCCGGCATTGCCGCCGCATTCAACGCGCCGATCGCCGGCATCATCTTCGCCTTCGAGGAGATCGGGCGCTCCTTCGAGAAGGAGAACGCGAGCATGATCGTGCGCACCGCGATCGTCGCGTGCCTGGTCTCGATCGCGGCGCTCGGCGACTACCTGTCCTACGGCGCGATCGACGTCACGCTGCCGACCGTGGAGAAGTGGCTCGTCGTACCGGTGATCGGCGTCGCGGGCGGGCTCCTCGGCGGCGTGTTCTCGCGGGCGCTCCTCGAGGTGACACCGCGCTACGCGCGCATCTACGCAGGCAGCCCGGCGCTCGCGGCCCTCGCGCTCGGCCTCGGGCTCGGCGCGCTCGGCATGCTGTCGAACGGCATGTCGTACGGCAGCGGGTTTCTCGAGGCGAAGCAGGTCTTTATGGAAGGCGGCACGCTGCCGTGGTGGTTCCTGCCGACGCACGCGGCGGCGAGCTTCCTCACGCTGGTGAGCGGCATCCCCGGCGGGCTGTTCGACCCGAGCCTCACCAGCGGTGCGGCGCTCGGCGACCTGGCGGCCCCGTACATCTCGGTCCTCACGCGGCAGGAGACCGTGCTGCTCTTCATGGTGAGCTTCTTCTGCGGCGTCGTGCAGAGCCCGATCACCGCCGCCACGATCCTGGTCGAGATGACGGCGGCGCGCTTCTTCACCCTGCCGCTCATCACGGCGTCGATCGTCGCCTACGAGGTGTCGCGTCTCGTCTGCCCGACCGCGCTCTACGAGGCGCTCGCCGACACCTTCCTCGCGCGCATGCGCGGCGACCTGCCGCGCCCCTGAGCCGCGCGGCGCAGCGTGCCGGCGCCACGTCGGGTCGTCGAGCGCGTCGCACGGCTCCGCCGAGCCTCCACCGGACCGCGCCCCCCGGCCGCGGGTTGCGACTTCCGCAGCCATCGGAGATTCTGCTGTCGCTCGTGCCGAGGAGATCCTGGCGCAGGCCGTCCGTCGATCAGCGCTTCGAGCACCACGAGGAAGGAGCACACCCGATGCGCCCACCACCGACCCCGGACGAGATCCTCGCGTACCACCGCACGCTGTCCAACTGGGGTCGCTGGGGCGCGCACGACCAGTTCGGCACGCTGAACCTGATCACGCCGGAGAAGCGCGTCGCGGCGGCTCGCCTGGTACGCAGTGGCCGCACCGTCTCGTGCGCCCGCCCGCTGCCCACCGTGCCGTCGCCCGACAACACGCAGCCGGTGGTGCACCTCATGACCGCGACGGCCACCGAGGGCTACGGCGGCGACTACTTCGCCATCGCGCCGCACGGCTACTCGACCTCACACATCGACGCGCTCTGCCACATCTTCCACGACGGGCGCCTCTACAACGGATATCCGGCCGAGCGCGTCACCGCGCACGGCGCGCTCGAGCTGGGCATCGACGCGCTGCGCGACGGCATCCTCTCGCGCGGCGTGCTGCTCGACGCAGCCGGTGCGCGGGGCACCGACGCACTCGAGCCCGGCGAGCCGATCTTCGTCGACGACCTCGAGCGCGCCGAGGAGTCCGCCGGCGTGTGCGTCGCCGAAGGGGACGTCGTGCTGCTGCACACCGGACGCTGGCGTCACCGTGCCAGGCACGGCGCCTGGAAGGCGCACGAGCGACTCGCCGGCCTCGACGCGTCGTGCCTGCCGTGGCTGCACGCGCGCGGCGTCGCGGCGCTGGGCTGCGACGGCGTGTCCGATGTGCTGCCGTCGCGCATCGACGACGTGCGGCTGCCGGTGCACTCGGTCGCGCTGGTCGCGATGGGGCTGCACCTGCTCGACAACCTCGAGCTCGGACGCCTCGCCGACGCGTGCGCCGCGGAGGCGCGCTGGGAGTTCCTGCTCGCCATCGCCCCGCTCGTCCTCGAGCGCGGCACGGCCTCCCCGGTCAACCCGATCGCGACGTTCTGATCGGGGCGTCGCGCGCCAGCGCCGGCGGCGGCAGGACGAGCGAAAGCGTCACGCGAAACTCGCTGCCACGCCCGGGCTCGCTGTGCAGGGCGACGGTCCCACCGAGGTCGGTCGCGAAGCGCAGCACCGTGAGGATGCCGACGCCCGCGCCGCTGCGCGGGTGCGGCTCGAGGATCCGCCGCTGCTCGTCCGGCGCGATGCCGACGCCGGTGTCGCGCACGACGATCGTCACCCCATCCTCGTCGGCGAGGCACTCCGCGGTCACCGAGCCGCGCTCGGTGGCCACGAGAGCGTTGCGCACCAGGTTCAGGACGGCGATCCGGATGCGCCAGCGATCGGACGAGAGCGTGACGTCCGGTGCAGGCGATCTCCAGTTCAGCTCCACCCCGCCGCGGGGCGAGAGTCCCGCGCACGCTTCGCCGAGATCCCGCCACAGGGCCGGCAGCCAGAACGTCTCGATCGCGACCCGACGGTGCAGCCGGTCCTCATGCCCACCGCGAATCTACTCGGCCACGTCGAGGATCTGCCGCGCCGCACGCTCGATGATGCGCACCTGCTCGAAGGCGTTGGACCGCCGCGGATCGCGCTCGACGTCGATCGACTGCACGGCGCCGAGGATCGCGCCGAGCGGCATCCGGATCTCGTCCGTGACGCTCGCGAGGTAGGCGCGGCGGGCGGCGTCGTGCCGGCGGTGCTCTCCGTCCAGCTGACGCGCGTCGTCGATCGCTGCCGCGATGCCGAGGAACGTCGCGGACAGTGCGCTCAGCACGGCCTGGAACGCCACCGCGCGCTCCGGGGTGAAGCCGTCGGGCAGCAGTGCCATGCCGTAGCCGAACGTCGAGTTCGCGATCGTGATCACGGTGGTCAAGGAGACCGCCCACACCGTGCCGCGCACGCCTAGCCGCAGCGCGGCCCAGCCGAGCACGGGAATCATCAGCGGCTCGAAGACGTACTCCCGGCACCCGTCGACCAGGAGAACCGCCACGGCTGCCAGCGTTACGGCCGTCAGAACACCACCGAACGCGATGCACTCGCGCGACACCTCTCCCCCGCGTCGAAGTGCGTCGAACGTCGTGACCAGCAGCGGGGCAACGGTCAGGATCGCGACCAGGTCGCCCATGGTCCACGAGGCCCACAGGCTCGGCAGCGAGGCCTCGGGCTGGCCGATCATCGTCGCGAGCCCACCCAGCAGGCCGGCCAGCATGGTGAAGCCGATCGACACCACCGTGAGCTCGACGACGCTGCGCAGGCGCCGCCGCTCGAAGCGGAGGTCCGTCCCGAGGCCACGCAGCACGGCAGCGATGCAGACGCCCTCGAAGGCGTTGACCATCAAGTATGCGACGTTGACCAGCGCGCGCTGGTCGGTGAACTCGTTGAACGTCCAGTTCGCCGGCAGCGTGCCGAGCACCACGTACGGCCACAGCCGTCGCGGCGCGATGAGCAGCGCCGCGAGCAGCAAGCCATTCGGCGGCCAGAACGTCGCGAAGGGGCCCGGTGACGAGAGCGCGAGGCCGGCGAAGGCGAACAGCAGGTAGGTGACGCCGCCGACCACCACCACGCCCCACGGCTGGCGCAGGATCCGTCCGACCACGGGGCGTGCATTCGACGAGAATTCGTTCGCCGTCGGAGACACCTGCCCCCGAGCGACGAGGTCGCAGGGTGCAACGCAAGCCCGGGTGCCCTCGACTCCCGCCGGGCGCCCCCGACTCCCGCCCGGGCGCGCCCCCCGACTCCCACCCGGGCGCCCCCCGACTCCCACCCGGGCGCCCCCGACTCCCGCCCGGGTGCCCCCCGACTCCCACCCGGGCGCCCCCGACTCCCGCCCGGGCGCCCGGGGCGGTGCCGCCCCCGGTCGCTTGAACTCCAGGAGCCGTTGCCCTCTCCTCGACCCATGGACGGCGGCTCCCTCGCGCTCGACCCGATGGTCGCACGGGACTTCGCCGTCGCTCTCGCGATCGGCGGCCTGATCGGGGTCGAGCGCGAGCTGCGCAAGGTCGAGCGCGGCGGGCACGAGGTCGGCGGCATCCGGACGTTCCTCCTGTTCAGCCTGATCGGCGCCGTCGCGGCCTGGCTGTCACGGCAGATGGCGAGCCCTTGGCCGCTCGCGCTCGCGGTCCTCGGCGTGAGCGCGATGATCAGCGTGTCGTACGCCGTCCTGCACCGGCGCGTGTCGGCCGCCGACGAGGACGCGGGGCTCACCACGGAGGCCGCGGCGGTCGCGACCACGCTCCTCGGCGCCCTCGCGCTGTACGGCTACCCCGATCTCGCGGGCGCGCTCGGCATCCTCACGGCTGCGCTGCTCGCGTTCAAGCGGCCGATCCATGGCCTCGTCGGACGGCTCGACATGCAGGACCTCTACGCGGGGCTGAAGCTCCTGATCGCGACCTTCATCGTCCTGCCGCTCCTGCCCGACCGCGCGCTCGACCCGCTCGGTGCGATCAACCCGCACGAGCTGTGGCTGCTCGTCGTGCTGATCTCGTTCCTGTCGTTGATCGGCTACGTCGCGGTGCGGCTCCTCGGCACGGGTCGCGGCACCGTGCTCACCGGCATCTTCGGCGGCATGACCTCGTCGACCGCGGTGACGCTCACGTTCGCGCGACGCAGCGTCGAGCGCGGCGGGGAGAACCAGAGCGACGCGCTCGCATGCGGCATCGTGCTCGCGTGGGGCGTCATGTTCTTGCGCGTCGCGATCGAGGTCACGATCGTGCACGCGCCGCTCCTGCCCGCACTCGTGACGCCGCTCGCCGCGATGCTCGGCGTCGCGTGCGCCGCGGCCTTCGTTCTCTACCGCCGGAGCCGCCGCGTGCCCGAGCACCCGCGCGCCATCGACCTGCGCAATCCCTTCAGCCTCACCGCGGCGATCAAGTTCGCCGGCGTCTTCATGCTGGTCCTGCTCGCGGTGGCGGTCGTGCAGCGCTGGGCACCGGCACGGGGCGAGCTCGTCGTCGCGGCGCTCGCGGGCCTGACCGACGTCGACGCGATCACGCTCTCGATGGCCACGTTCGCCCGCGACGGCGGAGCGGCCGCGACGGCCGCGCAGGCGATCGCCGTCGCGACGTTCACCAACACGATCGTCAAGTGCGGGCTCGTCGTCGGCCTCGCGTCGCGCGCGCTCCGCGCCCGGCTGGTCGGGGTGACCGGCGCCGTGGTCGCTGCGGGGACGGCGGCGTTGCTCCTCGACTGAGCCGGGTCCTGACCGCGCTGGCATCCGGCACGGCCCTGAGCCACGCTGCGGCGCATGGCACGACGCCACCCGAGCCTGGTCCCGCTGTCGCGCGATCACCGCGACGCGCTGGCGCTCGCCTTCCGCCTGAAGCACCCGTCGCCGCCCGGTCCGGCGACGGCCGTGACGCCACCGAGCACGCCCGAAGGTCGCGCTCGCGAGACGCTGGACTTCTTCGCGGCGCACCTCGCCGGACACTTCCGCGCCGAGGAGGACGTCCTCTTCCCGGCGATCGTCGCGTCGCCCGCGGCCGACGTTGCGTGCCGCTCGCTGGTCGAGCAGCTCGTCGCCGAGCACCGCACGATGGAGCGGGGGCGCGACTCGATCGCGGCCGCGCTCGCGTCCGGCAGCGGCCTCGCGGACGCGCTCGCCACGCTCGCCGACACGCTCGAGTGCCACGTGCGCCGCGAGGAGCGCGAGCTCTTCGTCCGCTTCGACGGGATCGTCGCGGAGCCGGCGGCGGGCGGCCTCCTGCGTCCCATCGAGGTGATTCTCGGCGCGCGGCGCCGGGCCTGCGCGCTGCCCGGCGCGCGCGGGGCGTGACCCTCAGGCGCCGGCGAACGCGACCGGGCTGTCCTCGGACCCGAGTGGGTCCCCCTCGCGCGCGTGCTCCTGCCACGGCTTGAGCGGCGCACCCGGGCGGCGGTGGAAGCGTGCGTCGTCCCCGCAGTAGCGCACCGAGATCGCGCGCCGGCGCCGGGTCGCCGACGCGTTGCCGGCGGCACCGTGGATCGTTCGCGCGTGGTGCACGACGACATCGCCCGGCCCGGACTCGAACGACACGATGTCGTACCTGTCCGGCTCGGCCGCGACGTCCGGCACCGGCTCGCCTTCCGTCCCCGGGATCGCGTCCGTGCTGACGAAGAAGTTGGGCCGGAACTCGGTCGTCCAGAGGTGCGAGCCGCGCACGTACTGGACGGCGCCGGTCTCGACCGAGACCTGGTCGAGCGGGCACCACGTGGTGCACACCTGGTCGCCGGTCACGTGGAAGTACGCCATGTCCTGGTGGAACGCCGTGCGCTCGGGCGTGCCGGGCTCCTTCACCAGCAGGCTGTCCTCGTAGAGCGTCACGCGGCGCGACCGCAGCAGCCCCGCGACCAGCCGAGGCAGCGGCGACGCGAGCGCGAAGTCGCGGAACGCCTGGTGCCGCCGCCAGTGGTCGGTGCCGCCGAAGAAGCGTCCGCGCGGCGCGCCGGGCACCGGCGCATCGCGCAGGACCTTGCCGCCGCCCGAATCGATCTGCGACGCCATCGCAGAGAGGTCGGTCCCGTCGCGCGCCTCGATCACCTCCTCGACCGCGACGGCGAGCCGCTCGGTCCACTCCGCGGGCAGCACGCCGCGGAGGCAGACGACGCCGTTCCGCCAGAAGGTCTCCACGTCCTCGTCGCACAGCATGGCGGTGCCGTATCCCACCCTCGCGGCGCGACGCAACGGTCGGCGACGCACCCTCGGAGACGCGCGGGCTCCCGGTTGCGCCTCTCGGGGACGCGCATTGCGACCGGCCCCGCCATCCGACATGGAAGCCTCATGCCGATTTCGATCGAGAACCGCCTGCTCGCCTACCGTCTCACGAAGCCGCTGCAGTGGCCGACCTCCCGGATCATCGCGATTCCGCGCCCGACGTCGTTCGTCGGACCGGGCGCAGCGCTCCGCCTGTGCACCATGATCGGCCAGTCCGGCGCGACGCGCGTGATGATCGTCACCGACGCCGTGCTGGTGAAGCTCGGCCTCGTCGAGCCGATCCGCCGGAAGCTCGCCGAGGCGGGCATCGACGTCGCCGTGCACGACGGCATCACGCCCGACCCGACCTACCCCGTGCTCACGGCCGGCCACGAGGCGGTGCGCGCGCACCGCAGCGACGCCATCCTCGCGATCGGCGGCGGCTCGGTGATCGACGCGGCCAAGGTCATCGACGCGATGGCGGTGAGCGGCAAGACCCCGCAGCGGCTGGTCGGCGTGATGAAGGTCGGCAAGCCGATGCTGCCGCTGTTCGCCATCCCGACCACCGCCGGCACCGGCTCCGAGGTGACCGTCGCGGCAGTGGTGACCGATCCCGTCAAGCACGCCAAGTCCGCGGTCATCGACCCGAAGCTCGTGCCGATGGCGACGGCCCTCGACCCGACGCTCATGACCGGCATGCCGAAGCCGATCACCGCGGCGACCGGCATGGACGCGCTGACGCACGCGGTCGAGGCCTACACCAACCTGTGGCCGCACAAGGAGACCGCCTGGCACGCGATCGCCGCGGTGCGGATGATCTTCGCGAACCTGCCGCGCGCCTGCGAGCATCCCGACGACCTGGAGGCGCGCGAGGCGATGGCGGTCGCGTCCTTCTACGCGGGGCTCGCCTTCACCAAGGCGTACGTCGGCTACGTGCACGCCTTCTCGCACAAGATCGGCGGCATGTACGGCGTGCCGCACGGGCTCGGCAACGCGATCACCCTGCCCTACGTGCTCGAGTTCCTGCAGGACCAGCGCTGGGCGCAGCAGCGCCTCGCCGACCTCGCGGTCGCGATCGGCGCAGGCAGCGCATCGGAGGCGAAGTCGGTGCTCGCCGCGCGCTTCATCGAGCGCGTGCGCGAGCTGAACCGCACGGTCGGCATCCCCGAGAAGATCGACGCGCTCAGGACCGACGACATCGCGCACATCGCGGAGGCGGCGATGATCGAGGCGTACCGCGACTACCCGGTGCCGAAGCTCATGACGCTCGCGCAGGCCGAGGGGCTGCTCCGCCGCATGGCGGCCTGAGCAGTCGCAGCAGCAGCTCGGTCGTGCAGCTGCTCGCCTTCACCTGTGGCTGGCTCACGCCGGCTGCGCGCCTGCGCGACGCCGGCGCGCGCGTCGTGTTCGGGCACGACGCCGAGGCATGGGCGAGCGTGCCCGCCGAGATGGACTGAGCGCGGCGCCCCGGCGCACGCGGCACTGTCGCGAGGTCGCCGGCGCCGCTAGAAGAACGGTGTGGCCGCCGCCGACGACCCCTGGCGCAAGGTCGCCGACGAGCTGCTCGGCACGCCCGAGCTGACCCCGCTCGAGGTGGCACACGAGTCGGGTATGGACCCGGAGCAGGCGCGCCGGCTCTGGCAGGCGCTGGGCTTCCCGCCGGTGGCCGACGACGACCGCCCGTTCACGCGCTCGGACGTCTCGATCCTGCGCGAGGTGCGCCGGCTGGTCGAGATCGACGTGGCGGACCGCGATGACGTCGTGCAGCTCACCCGCGTGGTCGGGCAGGCGCTGGCACGCGTCGCCGACGCCCAGATCACGGCGAGCGCCAGCCGCCTGGAGAAGGCCCTGCGGGAGCGCGGCGCCGAGGCGCTCGACGCGGACGCGATCGCCGAGCGTCTCGTGCAGCTCGCCCCGCGGCTCGAGCGGTTCCTCGCCTACGTGTGGCGCCGCCACCTGCTCGCCTCCCTGCGCCGACGCGCCGCGCTGGCGGCGGAAGGGGACAGCACGCTCGCGGTCGGGTTCGCCGATCTCGTCGGCTTCACCTCGCTCAGCCAGGCTCTCGAGCCGCACGAGCTCGCCGTCACGGTCGACCGCTTCGAGGCGATCGCCTACGAGCACGTGCCCGGGCACGGCGGCCGCGTCGTCAAGACCATCGGCGACGAGGTGATGTTCGCGACCGAGGACGGCGTCGCGGCGGCCGAGATCGCGCTGTCGCTGGCGGAGGCGTACCGCCGCGAGAAAGACCTGCCCGGCGTGCGCGTCGGGCTCGCGGCCGGGCCGGTGCTGTCGTGGGAAGGCGACCTCTACGGCCCCACGGTGAACCTCGCGAGCCGGCTGGTGAACCTGGCGCACGCGAACAGCGTGCTGGTGTCCGACGAGCTGGGTGCGACGTTGCAGGACGTGCCGGGCTTCGCGCTCAAGCACCTGCGCGCCGTGCACCTGCAGGGCCTCGGCCGCGCCCGCTCGTGGGTGCTGCGGCGCGCGACGTGACGACGTCCCCTCTCGCCTGAGCACCGCGCGCCGCGCTAGAAGAGGTGCCATGCGCCTGCCCAGCCGTCCCGTCCTCGTGCTCGCCGCGACCGCGGCGAGCGCCGCGGACACGTCTCTGCGCTTCTTCGGCCACGGCACCGGTGACATCGACCGCGTCAAGATCGCGCTCGACGCGCCGGCGCGGCCGGTCGACGTCGGCGGCGACTTCACGCTCGAGTTCTGGATGAAGGCGACGCCCGGAGAGAACACCGCGTCGGGCTGCTCGCCCGGCAACGACAACTGGATCACGGGTCACACCATCTTCGACCGCGACGTCTACGGGGCGGGCGACGACGGCGACTACGGCGTCTCGCTGTTCACCGGCGGCCTCGCCTTCGGCGTCGCCGACGCGAGCAGCGGCACCGGGCTGTGCGGCTCGATCCCCGTCGACGACGGCGCGTGGCACCACGTCGCCGTGACGCGCTCCGCCGCCTCGGGGTAGATCCGCCTCTTCGTCGACGGCGCGCCCGACGGCAGCGCGACCGGTCCGACCGGCAACCTCTCCTACCGCGACGGCCGGAGCGGCTTCCCGAACGACCCGTTCCTCGTCATCGGCGCCGAGAGGCACGACGCCGGAGCGGCGTATCCGTCGTTCCGCGGCTGGGTGGACGAGGTCCGGTTGTCGGTCGTGGTGCGCTACACGGGTACCTTCGCGCCACCCGCGGGGCCGTTCGCCAGCGACGCGAGCACGGTCGCGCTCTACCACTTCGACGAAGGTCCGGTGGGACCGTGCACCGGCACGGTACTCGATGCGTCGGGTGCGCCCGGCGGACCGAGCGACGGGACGTGCAGCCAAGGCGGCGGCGGCACGCCGGGCCCGCGCTACTCGACCGACGTCCCGACGTACGGCGGGCCGGTGCCCGACCTGCTCGCCGAGGGACGAGCGCTCGTCGTGCGCGACCACGCGACCAAGCCGGCGCAGCGGAAGCTCTCGGTCACCGCGAGCGACGCGGACATCGCCCCGCCGGCGGCGGGTGGCGGCGAGGACCCGACGGTCGCGGGCGCGACGCTGGTGCTCGGGCGCGGCAGCGCGGAGGTCGCGTCGATCGCGCTCCCGGCCTTGAACTGGAAGGGCCTCGCCTCGCCGCCGGGCAGCCGCGGCTGGCGCTGCGCCGACGCGCAGCGCACCAGCGGTCCGTGCACGCGGGTCGTCGTCAAGCAGAAGAGCCTGGTCGCGAGCTGCACCGGCGACCAGCTCGCGTTCACGCTCGACGAACCCGCCCGGGGCGCGCTCGCGATGTCCTTCACGTCCGGCAGCGGACGGCGCACCTGCCTCGCGTTCGGCGGCATCGTGACGAAGGACGTCTCCACCGTGCCGCGCCCCGTGGGCCTGTTCCGCGCGCGCAGCGCGCCGCCGCCGGCGTCCTGTCCGCTGCCCTGACCGGCCCCCGCGGCCGTCAGCGCCCGGCGAGCTCCGCCGCCAGAAACGCCGCGATCTCGTCGTGCTCGGCGACCAGCGGGTTGGTCACCGGCAAGACCGCGGCGCGCAGCCGGAACGGCGGCACCACCGGCGGCTCGTACCTCGACTCCTGCTCGAGGACCTCGAGCATGCCGTGCGCCGCGGGGTCGTAGCGCGTGATGCGCGGCGCGCCGGTCGCGGCGAGCATGGAGGCCGTGGCGAGCGGCGCTGCGACCTCGTCCTGCACCGCCACCTGGAAGAGGATCTCCGCCGGCACTGCACGGACCGGGTCGCGCACGAGGTACGGGGCGAGCGCAAGCGGATCGACCGGCTCGAGCACCCAGCGCGTCAGATCGACGATCGGGTCGAGGAGCAGCCGGCGCTCGACTTCGTCGTACGGACCCGTCAAGCCCAGAAGCGGCAGGAACACCGCCTCGACCAGCGAGCGGAACTCGGGCGACTCGACCAGCGTCTCGACGATCGACCCGGGCGGGACGTTCTGCACCGCCGCGCGCACGTCGGGCTCGGCGACCAGGACCGACGCCCCGACCGCCGCGCCGAGCGAGTTGCCGACGAAGCCGATGCGCGCCGGATCGAAACCCGGCGGCGCGTCCGCGAGCGCGGCTGCGACACCGCTCGCGAGCGTGCCGTCGCGCACCAGCCGCACCGCCGAGAACACGTCGGCCGCGAACTGCAGCAGCGTCCCGTGCGGGTACGCCGTGTAGCCGGCGAGACCGGACGCCGTACCGAGAACGCCGAACACGCGCCCCGAGGTGTCGAGCGCGTCCGCCTCGGCGAAGCCGTCCGGGCCCGGCAGCCCGCCGCGCATCGCGTTCACCTCGTCGCGCGCCGTGACCGCGCGGTCGCCGTGCTGGAACGCGTCGATGGCGAGCACTGCCACGCCGGCGCGCGCCGCGGTGTCCGCGGTGGCGAATCCCGTGGTGCGGCTCGCGTTGAAGCCGTGGTGCGCGACCGCGACCGGCAGGCTCGCACGGTCGACGCCGGCCGGGATCGTCAGCAGGAAGGGGATCTCCTCGAGCGGCCCCGTGACGATGCGGCCGTCCGGGCCGCGCCGCACCACACCGGTCTCCTTGCCGGTCCCCTCGACGACCCGCGGCGCGGTAAAGGCGCCGCGCACCACGGCCGCGAGGTGGCGGTGCACGATCGAGCGCGTGCCGCCGCTGCCCGCGAGCGGTGGCACGTCGATGCCCGGTCGATCCTCCGCCGGCGTGCCCAGCAGCCGGTCGAGCGCCGCGCCCTCGATCACCTCGTCGACGCGTACGCTCTGCGTGCCCGCGTCCTGCACCACGGCGCGCACGCGCAGCACGTCGCCGGTGACGTCCTCGGTGGTGAACGCGGCCAGGGCCACGACTCGCCGGCGCACCACCCCGGCACGCTCGAGCTCGTCGAGCGCCGGCGCGACCGCATCGCGGACGCGCAGCACGAGCGGGTCGTTCGTGCGCTCGCCGTCGCGCGCGCGGCGGAAGATCTCGCTCGCACCGAGCGCCGTGCCGTCGTCCGCGACCAGGTCGCTTGTGATCGCGGCGGCGTAGCGCCGCGACCGGTGCAGCGCGATGCCGCGCTCGGGGCGCAGCGCCAGCACGCCGAGGCGCGCGTTCCACTCGAGGCGCAGCGGGAACAGCCGTCCGCGCTCCGGCGACCCGGGATCGACGTCGGCGAGCACGGCCGCGTCGGATGGCGACGCGTCGCGCGACGGGTCGTCCGCCGGGATCTCGCCTGCCGCGAGCGCGCCGTCGATCGCGAAGTAGACGTTGCAGGTGGTGCAGAAGCCGTCGCGCGCGGCGAGGGTGGCGCGCATCGCCGCAAACAGCGGCGTGTCCGAGAGCGGCGTCGGCAGGGTACCGATCCGGGCCGCGCCGGTTGCGTCGCGGTAGAGGTCGCTCGGGAACGGCACGTCGCCCCAGTCCACGGTCGCGTCGAGCGCCGGCGCGAAGCGGGCGACGGCGCTCGACGGCGGCGCCAAGGTCGACGCGTCGCCGCAGCCGGACAGCGCGGCCGCGAGCGGCAGGAGGATCGACAGGTGGCGGACGGCGCGCATCGCCGCCGATAGCACGGCAGCGCCGCCGCAGACCATCGGGATTCGGGTGCCGGGAACCACTTGCCCCCCGGTGCGCGCCGCGGTCACGGACGCTCGCCGGGCTCGCCACGGCGCGCTACGCGGATCGCGTGAACCTCCTCCTCCTCGAGCCCGGCGACGTCGCCGGCGACGGCACCGCGCGGGTCACCGGCCGGCGCCTCGCCCACGTGCGCGACGTGCTCGCGCCGGAGATCGGCCGCACCCTGCGCGTCGGGCTGCTGGGCGGCCGGCTGGGCACCGCACGCGTGGCCGCGCTGTCGGACCGCGAGCTGGTGCTCGAGCCCGCGGCGCTCGTCGAGGACCCGCCGCCACGGGCCGGGGTCGACCTGCTCGTCGCCGTGCCGCGTCCGAAAGCGCTCGCGAAGCTGCTGCCAGCGGTCGCCGCGCTCGGTGTCGACCGCCTCGTGCTGGTGAACGCGGCGCGCGTCGAGAAGAGCTACTTCGACGCGGGCGTCCTCGAGCCGCCGTCGGTCGGGGCGCTGCTGCGGCTCGGCCTCGAGCAGGCGCGCGACACGGTCCTACCCGAGGTGCTGGTACGGCCGCGGTTCAGGCCGTTCGTCGAGGACGAGTGCGACGCGCTGCTCTCGAGCACGGACCTGCGGCTGGTCGCCCACCCGCCCGCCCCCGCAGCGTGCCCGCGACGCGGCGCCGCCGACCGGGTCGCGCTCGCGATCGGCCCCGAGGGCGGCTGGGTGCCGTTCGAAGTCGAGCTGCTCGCCGCGCGCGGCTTCCGTCCGGTCAACATGGGCGCGCGCATCCTGCGGATCGAGACCGTGGTTCCGTTCCTGATCGGGATGCTCCGCTGATCTCGGCTCCCGCGACCGAACGCGCCTTGCGAGATCGCGCGTTGACCGCGACCTCCCGACTCGGCATCGTCGGGCGGCGCTTTGGTGGAAGGGGCAAGGAGCCAGACATGCGAAGGCACCATCTCGCAGCCATGACGGTCCTGCTGCTGGCGGGCACGGCGTACGGGTCGCTGCACGACACCGGCACCGTCGGCGCCGCGCGGGCACGCTCCGCGGCGCTCGCGGCGCGCCACCTGCCGAAGGCGCCGCCGCCGAACGTCCGCCTGTTCTCGAGCGCGCCGCTCGACCCCGCGCGGTGCAACTACGAGTACGTCGACCTGCACGGCCCGTGGGTCGTCCGCACCGAGCTGCGGCTCACCTGCCCCATGCACCGCTGACGGCGGCGTGAGCACGCGAGCCGGGCGAGCACGGCGCCGCCCGGTAACACCCGGCAACGCCGTCGCCCCGCGCGAGCTCGCCGCAACGATGCGGGCGACCTTGGCGCGCGCGACCTGCGCCGGCATCGAGCTGCGTGTGCCGTGCGCCCGGTCACGCGAAAACTCGGAAACGCTTCACCCCGGACCAGATTCGTGTTACGCCCCGCTTCGTTGCGGATCGGGGTGCGAGGAGGCTGGGATCCGCCCGCCTGCAGCGCGGGCGGTGGTGACCGGGGAGGATCCGAAGGGGTGAGTATTGCCGCGCGATCGCCGCCGATCGTCTCGCGAGCGGCGTCGCGGCCATGGAAGGGCGTACGCCCGGCTGCCCGCAGCGGACGGTGAAGGGGCTCGCCTCGCGCAACGGACTGCAAAGGAGATCCTCATGGTCAGGAGCACCCGTGCCTGGTCCCACGTTCTCGCTTCCCTCCTGCTTCTCGTACTCGCTCTCGGCTCGTTCGTCGCAGCATCGCCGGCCCATGCCGTCCAGGCGAGCGCGTCGCTCTCCGTGATCCCCGCGGACTGGGGCCCGCTGCACAAGGACGACGTCGTCGAGGTCGTGATCGCGATCAACAACACCAGCACCGACACGCCCGCGAGGGGCACCCCGGCCGACGGGGTCGCACCCGTTGCCGCCGTCCTGACCGGCGACGTCAGCGTCCTGCTCGCCTGCACGGACCCGCTCTGCACCGGCCAGGCGTCCGGCAAGCTGGCATTCGTCCCGGCCGGCGCCGGCGGCTGCGTCGACAAGAACGCCGCCGTCGTCTCGTGTGCGGTGAGCGGTCAGAATGGCGTCCTGATCTCGCTTGGAGGCAGCCTCACGGTTCCCGCAGGCGGGTCAGTCGACATCGCCACGATCCGGCTCAAGGTCCTCGCCGACGACGTCGGACGGCTCGGAATCATGGCCCGCACCGACCCCGCGGCGGTCCGGGCCTGCTCGAGCAACGCCAGCGGCGTGTGCACGTCGTGCGACGCGAGCGGCTGCAGCCTCCTCGTGTTCGGCGGCAACGAGCAGACCTTCGGCTGCCCGCACGCCTGCCCGGAGCGCATCATCTTCCGCGGCGACGCGGCGACGCCCGACTTCTTCGAGTTCCACGCGCTGATCTTCGTGCAGAACGCGATCGACCCCGCGAACCCGGGCTTCACGATCTCGCTGAGCAACGCCAACGGGCCGATCTTCGCGCAACCGACGGTCAACGCGCCGCCGATCGTGCTCGTCGCGCAGGGAGCGGGGACCTACACCTACAGGAACAACGCAGCTCGCACCGATCCGAACGGCGGCATCGCCTTCATCAAGCTCTCCGAGCGGGAGGGCGTGAACAACAAGTACAAGATCGACATCCAGCTCTTCGACCCGATGCTCGAATCCAGGGCGACGCTCGCGAACATGACCGTCACGTTCACGCTCGCGGGTAGCACCTACCAGACCACCAACGACTGGCTGCCGAGGCAGAACGGCTGGTTGCTCAACCTGCCGCAGGTCCCGTGACCGGGCCGGGCAGCGTTCGCGGCTCCGGGCTCACACCGGAGCCCGCGGACGCTGCCCGCCGCTCTCAGAGTCTGTGAATCCATCCCCTCCCGGCTCGCTCCGGGGATCGACTCACCAACTCTCAGCCGCCCAAGCTCGCCCGGAGCCCGCGCCAGACCGCAGCGATCGAGAGTGGGACTGCGTTGAGCAGGGTCCACACCACGATCGCAACGGAAGCGTTCCGGAGGCATGCCGCCGCAGCGCCGACGAACGCCTCGATGCCCACCGACAGCGCGCGATCGTGCTCGGCGGCGGCCGCACGACGCGCGCGCCTCGACCAGCAGGACGTCACGCGACTGCTCGCCATGCGACTTCTGCGCGCGGTCGATCGGCTGCTCGAGGGCGTCGAGCCCGACCCGCAGGAAGCGGCCGAGCCGGCTGGCGCGCAGCGCCGCCGCCTGCCCGAGCAGCGCGTACCCGAGCGCGACCAGGAGCCAGGGCGAGACGTCGAACATCTGGCCGATCGCCGGCAGGGCGACCACGACGACGAGCAGCCCCACGAGGATCGACGTGGTCGCGAGGGTCGCGTTGGCCGACGCAACGGCGGTTGCAGCGCGCGCGGGCTTCGTCGTAGATCGCGTCGACGAGCGCTCCGAGAGTCGGCGAGGCCTCGAGCAACGGCCGCCAGTGGTCGAGCTCGCGCTCGCGAAACGGGGGCTGCTCGGCCCGGACCTCGGGCCGGCGCGCGAGCAACGATCGCTCGACGCGCAACGCCTCCGCCAGCGGAAAGAGCACGCCCACGGTGGACCTCGCCCCGCCGGACGCTCGTTCCCCAGGCTCGCCGCCCTGTGCCATGTCGCTCACGATGCCCCTACGGTCTATCGGAGCGGGCGGGAAAAGGTGAAGCCGGGACCGACCTACTCCGACAGGAGGACGTCGCTGGGGTACATCGCCATCGCCGCCCGCCGCCAGGTCTCTGAGCCCTCGACCGCCCACAGGTCGAGCGGGTTGTAGTCGTCGGTGATCACGACCGCGTCGCCGGACAGATCGAGCGGCGGCTGCAAGACCACCTGCGACTCCATCCACGGCGGGACGGCGAACGGGCGTGGCCCGCCACGCAGAGCGATCGGCTCGCGCGCCGCGAGAACGATGTTGTTGCCGTAGTCCCCCGGGGGGTACGACGGAACGACCAGGACGTGCGGGAAGCTCGTCTGGATCGTCCGCACCACCGAGCGCAGCGGCAGCGCGCGGGGGCCCTCGCGATAGCCCAGGTAGTTGAGGACCAGCACACCGCGCTTGGCGAGCCGCCGATCCACCACCGCCATCATCTCCTCGGTGAGCAGGTGGATCGGAAGGCCTTCGCCGGCGAATGCGTCGAGGACGATGAAGTCGAACTTCTCGTCGCCGCCGGCCAGGGCAGCACGTCCGTCGCCGATGCTCACCGGGTGCAGCTGCGGCTGGAAGGCGAAGTACGTCCGCGCCACGTCGAGCATCTCGGGATCGATCTCGACCGACCACGTGCGCACGCCGAAGGTCGCGAAGATCGGCGGCAAGACGCCACCGCCGAGGCCGACCAGAAGCGCACGGCGGGCGTCCGGTTTCGCGCGCCACGCGAGCTCGGCCAGGATCGGTGCGTAGGCGGTCACCGCGACGTTGGTCCCGGCGATGGTCTGTGTCTGGATCGTGCCGTTGACCAGCAGCGTTCTGGCGCCGCCACCGTCGAGCACCTTGAGCTGGCCGAAGTGGGTCTCGCGAAGGTCGAGCAGACCAGCGGTGCTGCGTGCGGGACGGGCCGCGATCGCCACGCCCACGGCGAGCACCAGGGCGGCGGCCGCGAGGTGCCGGCGCGCGAAGCGCCCCTGGTAGGCGAGCGCGGGAGCGCACAGCACCAGAGCCGAGCCGAGACAGATCGAGCCCAGGTGGAAGTTCGGGATCAGGTAGAATCCTGCCAGCAGCGTGCCCAGCAGCGACCCGGCGGTCGACACGGCGTACAGCCGTCCCGTGATTCGCCCGAGGTCGTCGATCAGGTGGGCGGCGAGGCGCACCGAGAACGGCGAGAGCATCCCGAGCAGCGTGAGCGGCAGCCCGAGGAAGAGGATCGCGGCCGCGAGCGCTCCGGCACGCAGCCCGAGCGTCATGGTGGCGGCGAGGACGGGCTCGCGGACCAGCGGCAGGACGACGATCAGGAGGGCGGACAGCTCGAACAGCAGGAAGTAGACCTCGGCGCGGGGAAAGCGGTCGGCGACGAGGCCGCCGATCCAGTAGCCCAGCGAGAGCGCGAGCAGCGTGACGGCGATGATCGCCGACCAGACGTACAGGCTGGTTCCGTACACCGGGCCGATGAAGCGGGCGCCGAGGACCTCCAGGACCATCACCACCGCACCCGACACGAAGACGCTGACGGGCAGCAGCTGGCGGAGGAAGCTGGGGGTGGTCGGGGGCGTCATGTGGTCTTCATGGTAGCGCAAACGCGTACCGACGCTGAAGTACCCGCATTCGCCGCCGATCCGTGTGCCGTGCCGCCGGAGGCGTGGGCCCGTCCCCCCCCCCCCCCCCCCCCCCCCCCCCGCGCGCCGCCCCCGC
>Ga0194132_10003541_pt1 | contig 27641 bp, 21 predicted proteins | sample TA2KigOf80mmetaG_FD_148612 | JGI IMG/M metagenome (GOLD analysis project Ga0194132, IMG submission 148612) | Freshwater microbial communities from Lake Tanganyika, Tanzania - TA2015054 Kigoma Offshore 80m | ecosystem: Environmental > Aquatic > Freshwater > Lake | place: Tanzania: Lake... | reverse complement strand
CCCTCTTCAAGGTCTCCAGCCGGTCCCTTTGTTCCTGGCTCATCGAGATTCGTTCCATCCTTCCAGATTCGCGTCAAGAGGAACTTTCTACTTTGCGCAAACCGGAACTTCTCACTTTGCGCCGACACGATTCGTAGAGTCTGTAGCACGATGCTTCCATTCGTGTTACCCTTGACCGGTAGCACGATATGACAGTTCGTGCTACGGACTGCCTCATGCGAACGATTCTCCTCATTTTGACCGCGACCGCCACAGCACTGGCCCAGACCGCCTTGACGGGCGCCGTTCGGATGTCGGTCACTGATGAATCCGGCGCGGCTCTCGCTGCCGCCAGGGTGGAGTTGGCGAGCGATGGGCTGGGCAACAGTTTCTCGGCGGTGAGCGATGAGAGCGGCGTTCTGACCCTTTCCCGTCTGAAGCCAGCCGCCGACTACCGGATCACCGTTACTCGAGCAGGCTTCCGGAGTTGGTCCCGCGCGGCGATCGAAGTGCTGTCGGGTGAGACGGCGAACTTAACCGTAGCCCTGGCCGTGGCCGGGCGGTCCGACAGCATGGTCGTAACCGAGACGGGTTCTGGAGTCTCTCTGGACTCGGCGGAACTATCGACCTCCGCCGGTGCGGGAGTTCTGAATCGACTGCCGGCCAACGGCCGGGTTGTAACGCGTTTCGCCATGATCGATGCTCGCGTCCGAAACTCCAACGCACTGTCGGGAGATGGATCGAACCTTTACCGCCTCTCGATCAACGGCAACATCTTTCGCGATTCCCAGCATCGCCTGGACGGGAACACGAACTACGACACCCTGTTCAACAACATTCCCTTGCAGCGCGTGCCGCTTTCCGCTGTGCAGGAGTTCCGGGTGATGACTAACCAGTTCAACGCCGAACATGGGTCGACCTCGGCCGGCCTGACGATCACGACCACGAAATCCGGCGGCGACCAGTTCCATGGCGAGTTGTTCTTCCTCGGCCGTCCCAGCGGAATTCAGGCGCGTCCGGCGCTGGCCTCGCTTCGAATCCCGAACCAGCTCATACAGGAGGGCGGGGCCGTGGGCGGCCCCATCCGCAAGAGCCGCACGTACTTCTTCGGCAGCTATGAGCGCGCCGATCAGGCGCGAGGCTCGTTCATCTCGTCAGGCAACCGCGGCTTTCACGTAGGGAATTATCGCGACAATCAGGCGCTCGTAAAGATCGACCATCGCTTCAAGGACTCCCACTGGGCCACGCTGCGTCTGAACGGCCATCGCGACTCCAACACGAACGCCAACGACCGCGTGGGCGGCCTGAACCAACCGAGTATGGCACTGTTCAACGTGACCCAGGGATTCGGCATCCAGGCCAGCGATACCCATACATGGGGCGCTGCCGTCAACGAGTTCCGCGCGGGCTACGTCAACTCCGTGCCCTCGAGTTCGTCTCCGTTGAATCCGGGGCTGGTGGCGTCGCGGCCGGGTTTCTCGACCGAGGGCGCAGCTACGTTCTCCACCAACCGCACGGAAGTGTTTCAGTTCGCGGACCAGGTCTCCTGGCAGAAGGGCAATCACGCGCTGAAATTCGGCGGCGACTTCATCCGCCGCAAAGTGCGGGACCGCCAGTTCGACCTCTTCGGGACCTACACCTTCGCCGGAGGACCGCCCACGCCAAACCAGCAACCCATCCTGTACACCCAACGGTTCGGCGTGGCCAATCTGCGCTACGGACAAACACAGTGGGCCGGTTTCGCACAGGACTCCTGGCGCGCGCATCCTCACCTGACGCTGAATCTCGGCGTTCGCTTCGACTATCAGTCCCTGCTCGACGACTACAACAACTTCGGTCCGCGGGCGGGCTTCGTCTGGAATCCGAAGGGCGATGGGAAGACCGCGATCCGCGGTGGTTTCGGGCTCTACTACGATCAGCCCTTCTTCCACGGCCTGACGCAGCGGTTCCTGCTCAATGCGCTCGACGCTCCGTTCGCGACATTTTCGATCGGGCCGAATCATCCCGGCTTTCCCGCTTTTCCCGCGACCTATCCCACTACTGCTCCTCCGCCGGGACTGGCGCTGGCGCCACGCAATGTCGTGTTGCGGGGCGGCAAGTTGTTAAGCCCGTACACCACGCAAGTGACCTTCGGGGTCCAGCGCGAGTTGCCCGGCCGGTGGATTCTCTCGGTGGACGGCACACGGAGCCTGAGCGTGAAACAATTCCTCCACTACGACCGGAACGCTTCGGCGCCGTTTCCGCGCACCCAGCCCGGGCAGACCCGCTCGATCGCCGAAGCGGACCGGTCGCGGCCCTTCTTCGACGCCACGCGAGGAGTTTCGATCTTTCAGGGCGTTCCCGTGCGTGAGGTCCGCATGACCACCAACGGAAACACGGCCAACTACCATGCGCTGACGGTCAACCTGAACAGGCGGTTCGGCGGCCGGTACTTCGCGGGCCTGAGCTACAACTGGGCTTCGGCGATGAACAACATCACCGACGACCATCTGGGGGCGAACCCGCAAGAATGGAGTGACGTGCAGCGCGGAGAGAGGGCGCCCAGCGACTTCCTCCAACGTCATCGCTTCGCCGCGAACGGCGGAGTTCAATTGCCCTGGCAGGTAAGCGCCTCGGCGATGATCATTGCCGCTTCCGGTCTCCCCGTCAACGCCCTGACCGGCGCCGACAACAATGGAGACGGATTGAACCGGGACCGTCCGGCTGGCTTCGGACGCAATCTGTTCCGCGGCACGCCGCACCGGAGCGTCGACCTGGCGATCACCAAGCAGATCGCGGTCAGCGAGGCAGTGCGTCTGGACCTGCGCGCGGAAGGGTACAACGTGTTCAACAACCAAAACTACTACACCTTCAACAACGTTTACGGACAGGGTGCTTCGCCAGTGTCGACCTTCCTGCGTCCGGTGGGCGGCGTGGCGAACGTGGATCCAGCGCGCCAGTTCACGTTCGCGATCAAGCTGATTTTCTGATCCGTCTGGCGGTCCTGGAGGCCCGCTCGCGGCCAGAAGAAGCCCGCCCGCGAGAATCCACGGGACTGCCGGGCGGGGTTGAACTACCGTATCAAGAGGATTGCCGCCGCATGCTAGAAGCCACCGCACTATCGAAGTCCTACAACGGAACCATTGCTCTCCACCCGCTCGATCTGCGCATCGAGCCGGGCGAAATCTTCTGTCTGCTCGGCGCCAACGGCGCGGGCAAAACGACCACCATCAACTTATTCCTGAACTTCATTCCGCCCACCTCGGGGACGGCGAAGATCGGCGGACTCGACGTGGTCCAGCAGCCGCTCGAGTCCAAGCGCCTCCTGGCCTATATCCCTGAGCAAGTGATGCTCTACAAGAACCTCACCGGCATCGAGAACCTCGAGTACTTCACGTCGCTTGCGGGCGGCAGCCACACCAAGACCGAACTGATGGGCTTCCTCGAGGGGGCTGGTCTCGCCCGAACCGACGCGGACAAGCGCGTGGGCGCCTATTCGAAAGGCATGCGCCAGAAAGTGGGCATCGCCATCGCGATCGCCAAGAAGGCCCGCGCGCTGTTGCTCGACGAGCCGACCTCGGGACTCGATCCCAAGGCCTCGAACGAGTTCTCGGAGTTGCTGAAGAAGCTGAGCGGAGCAGGGGCCGCGATCCTGATGGCCACGCACGATCTGTTTCGCGCCAAGGAAACGGGTACGCGTGTGGGCATCATGAAGCACGGCCATCTCGTGGCCCAGTACTCGACCTCGGAACTCGGCCACGCCGATCTTGAACGTATCTACCTCGAACACATGCACGACTGATCCAGGAGCATTGCCATGATCCTTCGCATCGCACGAAAAGAGATCACCGAGATGATCCGCGACGGCCGCTTCCGCGCCGCCGGCGCCATCGTCTTCACGCTACTCGCCGGAGCGCTGCTGCTCGGATGGCAGCACTACCGCGAGGTGAGCGCGCAGCATTCAGCCGCGCAACGCGCCACACGGGAGCAATGGCTGGGCCAAGGCAAGAAAAATCCGCACTCGGCGGCGCACTACGGAATCTACGCGTTCAAGCCGAAGGTCCCGCTGACGATGGTGGATCGCGGCACCGACCCTTACACGGGCGTGGCGGTATGGCTCGAAGCGCACAAGCAGAACGAGTTCAAGTACCGGCCGGCGCAAGATGCGACCGCAGTACAACGCTTTGGCGAACTGACCGGCGCCACGGTGTTGCAATTGCTGGTCCCGTTGCTGATCGTGCTGCTGGCGTTCAACGCATTTTCCGGTGAGCGCGAACTCGGAACTCTTCGGCAACTGTTGAGCTTCGGCGTAAGCCAGCAGGACCTCGCGCGAGGCAAGGCGTTAGGCGTCGCGGCCGCCCTCGGCCTTCTGTTGGTTCCCGCGGCACTGATTGGCGTGGTGGCTCTCACGGCCGGCTCCGGCCAGACGGACATGATCGCGGCCCTTCCGCGCATGGCCTGGATGACGGTGGGCTACCTACTCTACTTCGGCGCGTTCGTCGGAGTTTCGCTCGCCGTCTCGGCCTGGGCGTCCTCCTCGCGCTCGGCTCTCATCGTACTGCTCGGATTCTGGATGTTTAACGGGCTGATCGCTCCGCGTGCCGCCTCCGACATCGCGAAAGCCTTACGGCCCGCGCCTTCGGCTTTCCAGTTCGCGCGCGGAATCGAAAAGGCGATGCAAGGTGACGGACATGACTCGGCCTCGGCGCGCGCCAAGCGGCTGGAACAAGAGTTGATGAAGAAGTACAACGTCGACAAGGTCGAAGCGCTTCCCATCAACTTTACGGGAGCGCGCCTGCAGGACAGCGAAGACCACGGCAACGAAGTGTTCGACCAGGCCTACTCGCGGCTCTGGACAGTCTTCGATGCGCAAGACGGCGTCCACCGGCTATTGAGCGCCGCGGCTCCCTCGCTCGCCGTGCGATCGGCATCAATGGCGTTCGCCGGCGCCGACTTTCCGCAGCATGCCCACTTCGCCCGGGCCGCCGAAGAGTACCGCCGGACGATCCAGCGCGTGATGAATGACGACCTCATGCGCAACGCAAGCAACACCGGCGTGTACCTGGCGGGCGACGAACTCTGGAAGAAGGTGCGGCCGTTCGAGTACACAGCTCCGGATGCGGGTTGGGTGTTGGCGCGCCAAGCGCCTTCGCTCGCCATCCTGGCCCTGTGGTGCGCCGTCGCGGCGCTTGCCGCGATGTGGACCGCCCGGCGGGTACGGGTCTACTGAGATGATCCGGACCCTGATGCGGTATGACTGGCGCAATCTCAGCGCCGATCGTGCACCGCTTGCCGTCGCGGTGGTGCTGGGAGCCGCGATCGCCTATGGCGCGTTCAACGGATCGGAGTGGATTCGTTTTCAGAATCGCGCCATCTCCGAAGCGCTCGCGGAGGAGCGGGAGCGCTTTGACCGGATTCGCGACGAGATCCCGAGGATCGAATCTGGCGAAAAGACAGTTACCGTTTTCGCCGATCCCCGGCAGCCGCAGTCGTTCGGTCGCAACATGGGCACGCGCTACGCGGTGATGCCGCCGGCGGCATTGGGCGCCCTCGCGATCGGGCAGAGCGATCTGTATCCCTACTACTTCCGCGTCTCCACCAACAGCAAGCAGACGTTCCTGAACAACGACGAAGTCGAGAATCCGGTGCATCTGCTCGCGGGACGCTTCGATCTCGCGTTCGTACTCTTGTATCTCTACCCGCTGGTGATTCTCGCCTTCAGCTACAACCTGGTTTCATCCGAGAAGGAATCCGGTACGCTCGCGCTGACTCTGTCGCAGCCCGTATCGCTCCGCCGCGTGGTGATGGCGAAGGTATTGCTTCGGGCGGCGTTCGTGGCCGCACTGGCGGTGCTGCTCTCCGCGGCCGGAGTGATCATCGGCGGCGCGAATCTGGCTGCTGAAGGCGCATGGCCGCGTCTGTTGCTCTGGGCCGCCGTCACCGCCGTGTACGGGGCGTTCTGGTTCGCCTTGGCCATTGCGGTGAATGCGCTGGGACGCGGATCGGCAACCAATGCGATGACGCTCGCGGGCGCGTGGCTGCTGTTCGTGATCGTGATTCCGTCGGTGCTCAACGTGACGATCAAAGCGGTCTATCCGGTACCGTCTCGGGTCGAGTTGATCCAGGCGATTCGCGTGGCCGGAGACGAGTCCACCCGTGAAGGCAGCAAGCTGCTGGCGCGCTACCTCGAGGATCATCCCGAATTGGCGCCGCCGTCGAAAGGACCCGCCGGCCCGCCGGACTTCGGCACCCTGCTGGTGGCGGTCAACGAGGCGACCGAGCGCAAGGTGCAGCCCGTGCTCGCCGAGTTCGACGCTCAACTGGCCAATCAGCAGAGTATGGCCGACCGGCTTCGCTACCTTTCTCCGGCTATCGTGGCGCAGTCCGCTTTCAACGATCTCGCCGGATCGAGCGCGCACCGCTACAAACACTTCCTCGCTGGAGTGGACGAATACCATCGCCAGTGGCGTGGCTTCTTCGTACCGCGAATCCTGAAGAAGGAAAAGCTCAACGCGGGCGACCTGGCCCGGTTGCCGTCCTTCACGTTTCGCGAGGAGCCAACCGCAGCCGTGACTGGCAGAGCCGGCGTAGCGTTCGTGGGGCTTCTGATTGCTGCCCTGCTGGCCGGTATTCCCGCGGTGATGGCGCTGAGGCGCTACCCGGTTGCTGGCTGACCTTCGCGTCGCCGTCCGGTCGTTCGCGGGAACGCCGGTGTTCGCGCTCACCGCGATCCTCACGATGGCGCTCGGCATCGGAGCCAACACCGCGATCTTCAGCTTCGTGAATGCGCTGCTGTTGCGTCCCCTGCCATTCGCCGACGCCGATCGCCTGATTCGGATCGAGTCGGTGCGCGGAAACGAACCCGGCAAGTTGACGCCGCGCGAGTGGGAGGAACTCGATCGCGACACGGCTCTGTTCGAGGGCGCGGCGGCCTGGTATCCCAGCCAATACAACCTGAGCTACGGAGCACAGCCGGAAGTCCTGACGGCATGCATGACCACGGCGAACCTGTTCCGCGTTCTCGGCGTCCCGATTCTGCACGGCTCCAGTTGGAAGGAGGGCACGCATCGCGAACGCAATCCAGTGATGGTGCTGAATCACGAGTTGTGGAAGCGCCGGTTTGCCGGCGACCCGGCAATCGTTGGCAAGACCTTGCCCCTGGATTTTTCGAGCTATCAGGTGCTGGGCGTGGCCACGCCGGGTTTCGACTTTCCCGGAAAGATGGACATCTTTCGCGCCGCTCACCTCGGCAGCCCACAGAACTGGGACGTGCGGAGCGTGTTCGTGGTGGCGCGTTTGAGGCGGGGTGTTTCGATCGAACACGCGCGGAGGCGTCTCGACGAGTTTGGGGCGCGCATGGAACAGACTTATCCGGGGTCGAACCGCGGCATTCGTTTTCAGGCGCGCACGCTACGCGATGCCTACAGCGGGGAAGTGCGCCCCTACGTGCTGCTGACGCTGGGTCTGGTCGCAATAGTTCTACTGATTGCCTGCGCGAACGTTGTGAACCTGCTGCTCTCGCGCGGCCTTGCGCGTAAGCGGGAGTTCGCCGTACGGACCGCGCTTGGCGCCACGCGAGCCCACATCGCGCGCCAACTTCTCGCCGAGGCAGCCGTGCTTGCCTCCGCGGGGGGCGCCGCGGGGCTCGGGTTCGCCTGGTGGTGGACCGGCGTCATACGGCAGTGGATGCGCGTCGAACTACCGGCATGGATGAAGATTGAACTCGACGGGCGCGTCCTGCTGTTCACCCTTTTCGCGACTCTCATCGCGGGGATTGCGGCGGGGATGCTCCCCGCTTTGGGCTTTTCGAAGACGGTGCTCGAAGATGCGATGCGCGAAGGCAGCCGCGGCTCCTCTGGCGGACGGACGAGCGCCCGGATGCGCGACATCCTGGTGACAACCGAACTCGCGCTTGCGGTGATGCTGCTCGTCTTCTCGGGGCTCCTGCTCCAAAGCTTCTGGAAGCTGCGCGAAGCCGACACCGGCTTCGCAAGGACTCCCGCGCTCACGTTTCGAACCGACCCGCCGTGGGCGCGCTACAACAAAGCCGAACAAACCGCGATGTTCTATCGCCGCGCTGTCGAGGAACTGCGCAGGATTCCGGGCGTGACCGCGGTGGCGGCTAATCACAGCCTGCCGCTCGCGTTGAATCAGAACTACGGCAAGCCCGCGATCGCCGTCGAGGGCCAGAGCGTCGACGAGCAACAACGCAACCCGTTCGTGAACGTGCAGATCGTGAGCACGGGCTATTTCGAAGCGATGGGGATCCCCTTGCGCGAGGGGCGCGCCTTCCAGGAATCCGACCGGCTGGAAACCACGCCCGTCGCCGTGGTCAGCCGCCCGCTGGTTCACAGGGTGTTCGGCGATGCGAGCCCTGTTGGCCGGCGCGTGCAGCTTCCCGGCCTGCTCTCCGCCTTGAATGAGACCAAACCCGCGTGGCTAGAGATCGTGGGAGTGGCCGAAGGCGTTCGGAGCGATGGGCTCACCGCCGCGCCGAGTCTCGACATCTACCTCTCCAACCAACAACAATTCGCGGGCGATACGTTTTTTGTTCTGCGGACAGCGCTCAACCCCGCTCCGCTGACGGGCGCGATCACCCGGGCGATTCAGCAGGTGGATCCGGAGCAACCGCTGTTCGATGTTCAGCCGCTCAATCAACGCATCGACGATACCGTATGGCAGCGCCGCATGGCCGGTTCGCTGAGTCTGTGCTTCGGCGCACTCGCGCTGATGCTGGCGGCGGTCGGCGCCTACGGGGTTCTTTCGTATCTCGTGTCGCGCCGAACCCGCGAGATCGGAATCCGGTTGGCGCTCGGGTCATCGCCGGGAGGTGTGTGGCGAATGGTGGTTCGCGAAGGGCTTTGGCTGGCGGGAGCGGGTATCGCCATCGGGTTCGCGATGGCTCTGGCGGGCGCGCGATTCCTGGACCATTTGCTGTACGGCGTCTCCGCCTATGACCCGGCCGTTTATGCAGCCTCACTCGCCATGACAGTATTGGCCGCGTTCGTCTCGTTCGCGATACCGGCGTGGCGGGCTTCGCGCACCAGTCCGATGGCCGCGTTACGAACAGAATAGGCAATCCCCTCACCGGGAAAGTCCGCCCGCTAACCGGAGGAACTTCGCCGTCCACGAGTTAATTGAGCGAGACCCTGGCTGTGGCGCCTTATTCTGGAACCTCGCGCCATGCACATCAGCGAAGGCTTTCTCCCGCTCACTCACGCAGCCGCTTGGACCCTTGCCTCCGCGCCGTTCCTGGCGCACGGCATTTCGAAGCTGAACGGCGCGCGCGACAACCGTTACCTGCTGGCTGCCTCCGCCGGATATCTATTCACGCTCACGGCGTTGAAGTTGCCTTCGGTCGCCGGCAGTAGCTCGCATCCCACCGGAGTCGCGCTGGGCACGGTTCTGGCCGGACCGGCCGTGATGCCCGCGCTCTCCCTGATCGTGCTGCTGTTTCAGGCGTTGCTCACCGCGCACGGTGGTCTCACGACGCTGGGGGCGAACGTGTTCGCGCTCGGCGTGGCCGGACCGTGGACTACGTGGCTGCTGTGGCGGCTCGCCGCCCGGTTCGGCCTCGGCGACAGACCCGCCATCGCGTTGGCGACGGCGATCGGATCGCTCGCCACCTACGCGTGCACGTCCCTTCAGCTCGCGCTGGCGCACCCCGACCCCAGCGGGGGAGTCGCAGGTGCGTTCCTGAAGTTCGCTGCTGTCTTTTCGGTCACGCAGTTTCCTGTCGCGGTGATCGAATCCCTATTCACGATCGCGGTAGTGCGCGCGATCGTCAATTCGGGTGGCGTTCGCATCGCGGGATTGGAGGCGTGGGCCCAGCGATGAGAAACGCACTCGTTTGTTTGGCGGTTTGCGGCGCGATCGGAGCCACGGCATGGGGCCTGGCTTCGGCGACGGGACGAGTGGACGCCGACGAACGCGTGGCCGCGATGCTGCCACCGCCCGCGCGGCCAGCGATTTGGGACCCGAGCGAGCCCTTCCAGGCGCTCTCTGTCGGTGGTCAAGCAGCGGTTGGAGTCGCGATTTTCGGCCTCGCGTGGGTGCGCCTGCGGAGGCGGACCAAGTAGATGCACGTTCACGCGCCGCTCGATCATATCGCGTTTTCCAATGCGTGGCGCACGCGAAGCCCGATCGACAAGATGATCTTCGGAGGCGGACTTCTCCTGCTCGCTTCCGTGCTGCCGGCACTGCCGTGGTCCGCCGCGATCTTCGCGGCAGCGGCCACGGCCGCGCTGGCGGGCGCCCGAATCCCGGTTCGCGCGTGGGGATGGTTCCTCGCGCCGCAGATCGGGTTTCTGTCGGCCGCCGTGCTGCCGCTAATTTTGGGAGCAGGGTGGGAACGCGCCGCGGCAGTGTGGATGCGCGGCGCCGCGGCAGCCGCCTGCATGACGCTACTCGCCATGACCACGCCAGCGCCCGACCTGCTGTTGGCCGCCCGCAGGGCGCGCGTTCCGGCCGTGTTGGTCGAATTGGCTTTCCTCGTTTACCGGCTGATCGCTTCGATCTGGGTGCTGTTCGAACGCCTCCGGCTCGGTCTCGACCTTCGCCTGCGCGGGGGAAAACCGTCGTTGAGGGCTGCCACGCTTTCGGCCAGCAACCTGCTCACGCGCAGCATCCAGACCGCACGCCGGGTCGAACGCGGCGCCTCGCTTCGCGGCCTGGACGGCTTTCCGATGCTGACGCCCCGCGCGGAAACATCGCGGATGTTCCTTGTTTCGGCGGTGGCGCTGCAGGGTTCGCTGCTTGCCGCCGCCATTCTCTTCCGGAGCCGCTTCCCGTGGTGAACCGGTTTCCACTCGAGGCTCGCGGCGTCTCATATGCCTACGCTCCGGGACACTGGGCGGTGAGGAATGTCGATCTGGTCGCGCCGGCGGGTGCCCGCATCGCGCTGCTCGGGGCCAATGGCGCGGGAAAGTCGACGTTACTGCTGTTGTTGAGCGGCGCCGAGCATGCCTGTCACGGCGAGATCTTTCTGCACGGCTCCCAGGCCGAGCGCTCGCGCGCAGGATTGCGGCGTTGGCGGCGTGAGGTGGGGCTGCTGCTGCAGGATCCGGAGGACCAGTTGCTGGCTCCCACGGTGGAGCAAGACGTCGCGTTCGGTCCGCTGCAGGATGGCGTGGAAGAAGCGCAGGCGCGGAAACTCGTTGAGCAGGCACTGAGCGACATGGCGATTCCGCATCTGGCCACCCGGCCCGTGCACGAACTCAGCCTCGGCGAAAAGAAGCGTGTGGCGCTGGCCGGTCTGCTCGTGCAGGCGCCGGCGGTGTTGCTGCTCGACGAGCCGACGGCGGGTCTCGATCCCGGCGGTGTGCGGGCTCTTCGCGAAACACTCGATATTCTCGCGCAAGCAGGCACGGCGGTCATTCTGGCGACCCACGATGTCGACTTCGCCTACGAATGGGCGAGTGAAGTTTGCGTATTGTTCCAAGGCGGCATTCTCGCGCGGGGCGGGCCCGCTGACGTTCTGGCCGACCGCGAGATGCTGACTCACGCTTCGCTCGAGCCGCCGCTGCTGCTCGAGGCCGCGATGGCGATCGGAGGACCGCCCCCGCTGCCGCGATCCCGCGCCGAGTTTCGGGAGTGGGTGCGCCCAGCCACGAGGATCTTCCCGTGAGCCGCCGCGACACCGCTCCGTTCACCACGCGCAAGACGCTCGGCCAGGTAGTGGTCTGTCTCGGCTGCTGCTGCGGCCAGACCGGCAAGGGGCATCCCGCGGTTCCCGTGGATTGGCTCAAGGCCGAATGGAAGCGGCGCACGCTTCCGAAGAGGATTCACTTGACCATCAGCGGGTGCCTCGGCCCTTGCGATGCCACGAATGTCGTGATGATCGTGTTCGGCGCTCAGGCCATCTTCCTGGGCGGTCTGTCTGAACAGTCGCAGTACTTGGCCCTGGCTGATTGGGCCTCGGCCTGCGAGCGCCGCGGCGAACTGGTTCCGCTGCCGTATTCACTCGAAAAGTTCCGTATGCAACGCTTCGCCGGCGAGGAAGTCCCCGCCAGCGTGGCTTGACCTCGAAAGGAGAAATCGTCATGAGTCCCACCATCTCACCGGAACGTATTCCGGTCACCGTCCTTACCGGATACCTCGGTTCCGGAAAAACCACGCTGCTCAACCGCATCCTCACCGAGAATCACGGCAAGCGCATCGCCGTCATCGAGAACGAATTCGGTGAAGTCGGCGTCGACAACGAACTGATCGTCAACGCCGAAGAAGAGATCTTCGAGATGAACAACGGCTGCATCTGCTGCACCGTTCGTGGAGACCTCATCCGCATCCTCGGCAATTTGATGAAGCGCCGCGACCGCTTTGATCACATCATGATCGAGACCACCGGCCTTGCCGATCCCGCACCCGTGGCGCAGACCTTCTTCGTCGATGACGAGATGAAGGAGCGCATGGCGCTCGACGGCATCGTCACACTGGTCGACACCATGCACATCTGGCAGCATATCGACGATTCCGATGAGGCGAAAGAACAAGTGGCATTCGCCGACGTGATCCTGCTCAACAAGATCGATCTCGTACCGGCCCCCGAAGTCGACAAGCTCGAGGCGCGGATTCGCGAGATGAACCCGGCCGCGCGCATCTATCGCACCCGCGACGCCGCGGTCGACATGGACAAGATCCTGGGACTCGGCGGCTTCAATCTCGACCGGGCTCTGCAGGTGGATCCGATGTTCCTCGAGCCGGAGTATCCGTTCGAATGGGGCGGCGTCTACGAACTTGCCGCGGGAACCCATGAGTTCGTGATGCAGGACGGTCCGGACCCGATGATGAGCATCGCGATCATGCCCGTCAAGACCGCGGACTATCAGGGTATGGAAGGCGCGCAAATGGACGCCGTTCTCACGTTCTCCTCGGAGGAGAAGCCCGTTGAACCGGGGGGTGCGGTCAAACCCGGGTACGATCTGCATCAACTGATCCTTCGCGGCGATGGAGAAAAGCGATTCCGCGTCGCGATTCCAGCCACCGGCCCCTATGCCCTCTTCACCGAGCATCATCCGGACGAGTTCTCCGCCGCTCTGCACGGGTCGAACCAGCTTGCACCCATCGTGAGCAAGGAGTACAAGCCCGATCACGAGCACGATGAGGAAGTCTCTTCGGTCGGGTTCAACGTCGCGGGCGACCTGGATCAGAAGAAGCTCAACAACTGGCTGCGGGACCTGTTGATGAAGAAAGGCCCCGACATCTTCCGGATGAAGGGCGTGCTGAGTATCGCCGGTGAATCACAGCGCTTCGTGTTCCAAGGTGTCCACATGCTGTTCGACGGGCGTCCGGATCGCGAATGGGGTAAAGAGCCGCGCCACAATTCGTTCATCTTCATCGGCCGCAATCTCGACCGCGCTGCGCTCACCGAGGGTTTCATGAAATGCCTCGTACGCTAGCTCCGCCGCCGGTGACCGCGCCGGAACTCCGGCAGTCCTGGGAGGCCCATCTCGGCGACCACGTGATACAACTCGAGTGGTCGCCGGATGGCGCCATGCTGGCCGCCGCGCTGATCGGCGGTCCGGTTTCGATCTTTGGCACCGATGGCCGATTCCTGCGCGAGCTTCCGGGTCATTCGTTCGGAACGCTTTCGATTTCGTGGAGCGCCGATAGCCGCCTGCTCGCGAGCGCGGGACAGGACGGGTGCGCCCGGATCTGGGACGCTGCGACAGGCGCTCCACTTCACGAATTGAAAGGCGGCGCGCAATGGGTCGAACACGTGGCGTTCTCGCCGGTGAAGGACTATCTGCTGACAGGCGCGGGCCGGTTCCTGAAGATGTGGAATGGCTCCGGACGGCACCTGCGTGACTTTCCCGACCATCCGAGTACGATCTCCGGCATTGCCTGGCAGCCGCGTGAACTGTTCTTCGCCACCGCCGCCTACGGCCAACTGGCGAACTATCACGCCGAGAAATCAGAGTTCGGTAAGGCGTTCGCTTGGAAGGGCTCTATCCTCGTGGTGGCGTGGAGCCCTGACGGCAACTATCTCGCCACCGGCAACCAGGATGCAAGCGTGCACTTCTGGTATCGCAAGAGCGGGAAAGATCTCGAGATGACGGGATATCCGGCGAAGATCCGCGAACTCGCCTGGGACGCCGAGAGCCGTTTCCTCGCGACGGGAGGTTCGCCCGTCGTCACCATCTGGGATTGCGGCGGGAAGGGGCCGGCTGGCACCAGGCCGATTCAACTCGAGGGGCACGAGCGATTCCTGAGCGCGATGGCCTATCAGCACAAAGGCAAGCTGATCGCATCGGGCTGCCAGGGCGGCACGGTCTTGGTATGGAATCACCGCCAGCCGCAGCGGCCGCTGCGCGGATCGCAACTCGGAACGGCGGTCACGCAGATTCGTTGGGCGCCGAATGATCGCATGTTCGCAGCTTCGACGGAGGCGGGCTTGGTACGGGTCTTCGAGAAGTCGGAGAAGGAATGATGGACCTCTTCGGTGGCAGACCCAAGCCGAATACGGCGAAGATCGCACAGGTCAAAGCGTGGGTTCAGGAGCGATTCACGCTGGCAGAAGATGCGGTGGTCATGGTGACCGAACTGCGCTGCACCGAGCCGGGATGCCCTCCGCTCGAGACGGTGATCGCCGTGCTCGATGGCCCGGGATCGAAGCGCCGGTACAAACTCCACAAGGGCGTCGCCGACGTGACGCGGGAAGACATCGCGGCAATTGCATGACCGCGGCGGCCGAACCCGAGGCGCTCCCCGCGTACTGGCTGCGCGGCGCGGAACTGATGCATCAGCAGTGCTGGTGTTGGGGACAGGACGTGCGGCGGCCGAATGGCAACCTACTGCTCGAATACGGGTTCGAGCGATCGGGTCCCCCGGCTGAAGTATCCGGCAGTTCCCGCTATCTGCTCGATCGGGATGGAGCGCGGATCGTGTTGTGGGGGTTCGGTGTAGGCTACGTGGTCGAGGGCGTAGGGGGGATCTACGTGAATCGCTACTGCTTTGTGCCACGTTGGATGGGAGAGTTCGCTCCGATCGACTCGGTTTGGCGCGCAGAGGAACTGGCATCGCTTCGGCGTCCGTTCACGCGTCGCGAGATCCGGCGGAGCCGCCGGCTGCTGCAGTCGCTGATGCGCTGGATTGCGAGTTATGAGCGATGGGTCGAGGAGACGTGGGGGCCGCACTATCGCGCCGGGACACTCGTGGCATGGAATCGCACTTCGATCCCCGCCACGCGGATGGCGGTCGAGTGGAAACTGCTGGCGCAGCACGTCGAAGAGCCGCCGCCCTAGCTCCGCTTATCGTGCCCCGCTCATCGTGAAAAATGGTCCACTCATCGGAGAGAGCAGTCCGTCTGCGGGTTATTTCTGAGTTTTCGCCTCCTCCGGCCCTACACTGATCGGACGATGGACTGGTTGCTGCTGGTGGGCGCAGGCCTGCTGGTGTATTTTGTGCGTGAAGTGCTGTTGCTGGCCGCCGTGCCGGTGGCCGGGCGGGCGAGGCATTGGTTCGTTTGGGCCGCCTGCCAGTGGATCGCCTATGGTCTGCTGGGCTGGACCGCCGAGTCGGTGCCGCGCGACAAGGCTTACGCGTTGCTTCGCAGTCCGTGGTTCTGGGCCCCTGCCGTGGCCACCCACGTTGTCTTGTGGGCGATCTTCACACTGCTCCGCCGCCGCCCGCAACCGGACCGGCGGATGCTTTGGACCGGTCTGGTCCCGTCGCCCATGTCTCTGTTTGCCGGCGGCGCGTTGATTTGGCTGGCGCTCACGCGCACCGGCTACTTCGAGGGCTGGAGCGCCGGTCTCGCCGTAGGCTCAGCGTGGGTTGCCGCGGTGCTGCTGGGAGCGGCGGCTTGGCGCAGCCGTGCGGATGCAGGCGCCGCGTTGCAGTTTGCTGCCGCCGCCAACCTCTCTGCCGTGTTGCTGATCCCCATTCAGCAGTCCTCGGACACGCAGTCGGGCATCGCCGAGCAGCCCATCGACTGGGCCGCCACGCTGTTGCCGCTTGGCCTGACGGTATCGCTCATTCTGCTCAGCTTTCTCTTCCATCGCTTCCGCAGCAGCCGGAGGGCCGCTTAAGACATGCAATCCATTCACGACCTTCTGTATGTTCTGTCGAACGCATTCCTGCTGCCCACCCTGCTGGGCACGCTGGCCGCCTTCGGCTACGGCACCTACGTGGTGGGCCAGTTCCTCAGCGAAATCGCCGACCATCGGGCCAATCGCGCGAATCTCACGCGCCTGTTTGCCGGTCCGCCCACGCAGGCGCGGTTCTTTGAGTGTTCCTGGCGGGGCTACTTCGCGCGCTTCCGTCGCGCGCTCGAAGAACACCGTGAATTCCCGGCGATGGTGGAAAAGACGGTGGCCGATATCGAACACGACATGACGGCGCGCGTGGAGCGGCTGGGCATCATGTCGAAGGTGGGGCCCATGCTCGGCCTCATCGGCACCCTCATTCCGCTGCAACCCGCGCTCGCCGGCCTGGCCCGCGGCGACATGCAGGCGATGGGCGCCAACCTCCAGATCGGTTTCACCACCACCGTGCTCGGACTGCTGGTGGGCGGCACCTGCTACGCGATTGGCGTCGTCCTGCGGAATTGGTATCAGCAGTACGCGGCTGACCTGAACTTTCTTCTGGCGCTCTGGGCGCCTTCTGAGGCTTCAAATGGACAACCAGAACAACCGCAGCCAGCACTTCAACCGGCGGCTACTCTCCTCGACGCGGCCAGCCATAACGGGCTCGACGCCGCGCAGGGCCGCGAAGCGCATCGGCGGTAGTGAAGACAACGATCCGCTCATGGGCTTGATCAACCTTTTCGACGCCAGCATGGTGCTGGTGGTGGCCATGCTCGTGGCTCTCGTGGGCAAAGGCAGCATCGCGGAAGTGGCCGCGCGGCTCAGCCAGCAGGACGTGACCATCGTCACCAATCCCGGCAAGCCCGACATGGAGATGATCATCAAGCGCGGGCCCAAGATCGAAAAGCTCAAAGCCACTGGAGAAACCGGGCAGGGCAAAGGCAAGCGGCTGGGCACAGCCTATCGCATGGACAACGGCGAAGTGCTCTATGTGCCGGAAGAGGGAGGCAGCAGCAAGCCATGAAGAAACTCCGGACCGCCGCCGCGACGCTGGCGTTTTTGGGCGCCACGTTCGGACTGTACCGATACCTCACGCGACCGCAATTGCTGTTCCTGGGCTTCCCCGGCCCCTACATCGCGCTCTTCATGGACGCCACCAAGGAGACCGGGGTGAAGTACGAGTTCTGGGGCCGTAAGCAGATGGACGATCCCAAGCTGCAGGTCTCGGCGTTCCTCCGCTACAAGGCTGTGTTTCTGTCGGGCCGGCGCGCCGAGCCACTCACGGACGAACTCAAGGCTGCGCTGCTGGCCGCGCAGAACCAGGGAGTAAAGGTGATCGTCTCGCCGCGCGAAGCGTCGAAGTCCTGGGGCGTCGGCAACGCCGATTGGGAAGGGTGGGAAAAGCCGGTGGAGGCCTATTTCACGCACGGCGGCGGCGAGAACATGAACCGCATGTTCCGCTACGCCGCGGCAACGTACCTGAAGCAGCGTCAAACCGTGGAGCCACCGCTGCCCACGCCCGAAGACGGCTTCTATCATCCCGACGCGCGCCGCCACTTCACTACCGCCGCGGACTATCAAGCCTGGTACAAACAGGCGGGCAAGTGGAAGGACGGCGCGCCGCACGTGTTCATCGACTTTGCCGACGGCTGGAAGCTCGGTTCGGTGAGCGGCACGAACGGCATCATACGCGCCTTTGAAAAGAAGGCCTGGAACACGGCCTGCATTTTCGGCCGCAACAAGACCATCGAGTTTGCGTCTGCGTGGAAGCCCGACATTATTCTTTCGCGCTCGCATGGCCGCTGGTATCAAGGCAACGCGGGCGTGGCGCTCATGCAATCGAAGTTCGACGTGCCGATGATGCGCGGCCTGCAGTTGTTCTTCACCGGCGAAACGCTCACCGAGTACAAGGAAAGCCTCGCGGGCATTCGCGGCGCAGGCCTTGCCATCGGTGCGATCGTGCCGGAACTGGACGGCGCGATTGAACCCACGCTCCTTGAAGGGCTCGACGCTGAGTGGTACGGCAAGCGGTTTGAAGCGGTGCTTGATGAACGGCTGGACCGGCTCACCGAGCGCGCCCTGCGCTGGGTGCGGCTGCGCAAAGTGCCGAACCGCGACAAGAAACTCGCCGTGATCTATCTCGCCGGCGTCGGCAAGGGCAAGATCACCGCCGCCAGCCTGAATGTTCCCAACAGCATGACGGATTTCCTGCGCGGCCTGAAAAGCAGCGGGTACGGCGTGGATCGCCTGCCGGCCGATGGCGAAAAGCTGGTGGCCGAAATGATCGAGAAGGGCCGCAACATCTCCGAGTCGCAGAGCGGCGAACTCGAAGCGCTTGCCGCCAATCCTGACACTTATCTGTTGCCGGCCGAAAAGTACGAAGCGTGGTTCAAGACGCTGCCCGAGAAGATGGCGCGGCAGGTGACCGAGGCCTACGGTCCGCCGCCCGGCAACTTCATGGTGGTGGAGCGGCAGGGCAAGAAGTTCTTCGTGATTCCGCAGTTGAAGTTCGGCAAGGTGATCATCTTGCCCCAACCTTCCCGCGGCGCCAACATGGACGCCAAGCTCCAGCACAACGACAAAGTGCCGCCCACGCATCAGTACCTCGCCGTCTACTGGTGGCTGCAGAAAGAGCTCGCCGCCGACGCCATCGTCAACTACGGCACGCACGGCACGCACGAGTTTCTGCCGGGACGCCCGGTGGGGCAGCTTGATGACGACTGGTCTGACCGCACGCTGGGCCACCTGCCGAACATCTACGTCTACATCATGGACAACATCGGCGAAGCGCTGATTGCCAAGCGCCGCGGCTCCGCCGTGACGGTGAGTCATCAAACGCCGCCGATCGTGGCCGCTTCCATCACCGAGTCCGACAAGACCATCGCTGAGATCTATCGCGCCACGCAGCAGTTTGTGAACGTCGATGAAGGCGCGCTGAAAGAGAAGCTCCGCGAGCAGATTCGTAATTTCTCGGTGGCGCGCAAGTTCGATCAGGACATGAAGAAGGACTGGTCGAAAACGCTGCCCACGGATCAGGACATCAATGACCTCGATCTCCACATTCACCTGCTGAACGATGACCGCATCGCCGTGGGCCTGCACACGCACGGCAAAGCGAACAATCCCGAGGAACTCGCACCCGTGGTGGCCGAGATCATGGGCGACGAGTACATCAAGTCAGCCGGCGGCAAGCCCCAGGCGATCAGCCGCGCCCGAGCCCTGCTGTTGGCGCCCGCTCCGCCGCCCGCGCACGGCCATCCGGCGCGGATCACGGCAGTGGGCCATGGACATCGGGAGAGGCCGCAGTGGGCGGGCCCCACGTACCAGAAGACCGCCGAGGCTAAGCCGATTCCCGGCGGCGACGACACGTCGCGGATTCAATTCCTCAAGGCCGGATTCGCGGGCACGGCCAACGAGATTCCCGAAACGCTGCGCGCCCTCGAGGGCCACTACATCAAGCCCGGCGGTGGTGGCGATCCCGTGCGCAACCCAGCCTCGCTTCCCACGGGCAAGAACCTTTACGGCATCAATCCGCAGGAAGTGCCCACGCGCGCGGCCTGGGAGTTGGGCAAGAAACTGGCGCAGGATCTCATTGAAGCCGAGAAGAAACGCCTGGGGCGTTTCCCTAACAAGGTGGGCTTCACGCTCTGGAACACGGAACTCATCCGTCACTACGGCGCGGACCTGGCGCAGGTGTTGTTCCTCATGGGCCTGAAGCCGCGGTGGGATCAACGCGGACTCGTGGAAGGCGTGGACGTGATTCCGATGAGCGAACTGAAGCGCCCCCGGATCGACGTAGTGATACAGGCCGCTTCGCTCTTCCGCGACACCTTCCCGGACCGCATGGAGTTTCTGGATCAGGCTGTGCGCACGGCGGCCGCGGTCCGCGACGGCGAAAACTACATCGCCAAGCACACCGAGGAAAACGAGCAGCAGTTGAAGGATGCGGGCTTGTCGGCCAAGGACGCCAAGCTGTTGGCCGGCGCGCGCGTGTTCTCCAACGCACCCGGCGGCTACGGCACCGGCGTCATCGACGGCGTGGAGAAGTCCGGCAACTATACCGACTCCAAGCCCATCACCGAGGACTACCTGATCAAGACCGGCGCCGTTTACACTGCTGGCGCCGAGTGGGGTAAGTTCGTCCCCAAGCTCTACGAGCAACAGCTCAAGGGCACCGATTCCGTGGCGCTCACGCGTTCCTCCAACGTCACCAGCGCGCTCACGCTCGATCACTACTTCGAATACCTCGGCGGCATGACCATGGCCATCCGCGACACCACCGGCACAGCGCCTGAGACCTACGTGACCGATGTGCGCGACGCCAAGCGCGCCGCCATGCTCACCGCGCAGCAGGCGCTGGCCAACGACATGCGCACTAAGTACTTCAACCGGAAATGGGTGGAAGGTTTGCAGAAGGAAGGCTTCGCGGGCGCGGTGGAAATCCGCGAAACGGCCAAGAACATGTTCGGCTGGCAGGTGACCAAGCCCGACGCCATTCAGGGCTACCAGTGGGACGAAGTGAATCGCATCTATGTGGAAGACTCGCTCAACCTCGGCCTGCGCGAATGGTTCGACTCGAAGAACCCGTATGCCTATCAGGAACTCACGGCCATCATGCTGGAGACCGCGCGTAAGGGCTACTGGAAGCCTTCCAAGGAGGTGCTCTCGAAACTTGCGAACGAGTACTCGCAGTCCGTGGTGAAGCACGGTCCGGCGGGCGTTTCGCGCCTCAACGACAACACCGCGTTTGAAGGCTTCCTCCAGGAACAGCTCAACGCGCCGGGCAACGTTACGGGCATGCAGCTTTCGGCCAACTATCAAAAGTCGATGGAGAAGGCCGCGGGCGGCGCGGGGCGTATGGCCGTGGCCGGGCAGCGTCTGGTGCGCGAGATAGGCTCGCCGCAAACGCAAACCATCGTTCGCTACTCCGCTTTGACCATCGGCGCCATTCTCGCCGTGGTTCTCCTCTTCCGCTTCGGATTCCGCAACAGGACTGGTATATGAAACAGATTGCTCTTCTACTGCTTGGTTCTTCGCTCGGCCTGGCGCAAGGCGTGACTTCTTCTCTCACCGGCACGGTGCTCGATCCTACGGAAGAGCCCGTAGCGGGCGTCACGGCTAAGCTCACCAGCAAAGCGAGTCTGCTCACGATGACGTCGGTCTCCAATGACGCCGGGTTGTTCCGCTTTCAGGCGCTGCCCACCGGCATCTACACGCTGGTGGTGGAGCGCGATGGCTTCAAGCCGTATCGCCTCGAAGACTTCGAGCTTGTGTCTGGGCAGGAAGTGGCGAGGTCCGTCAAACTCGAACTCGGCACCATGGCCGAAGGCATCACGGTGGTGGGCGAGTTGCCCGAGATCCAGCGCGTGGCGGCGAACGGCGTACGTGGCGCCAGCTACAACCCGTTTGAAGTGGAAAACATTCCTATGCTCACGGGCACGCAGGGCCGCAGTTTCCGCGCGCTCAGCTATCAGATTCCGGGCGTTGGTTTCTCGCGCTCCGCACACGCGCCGTTCACCGTGAACGGCAATCGTCCTATCGGCGCCGTCAACACAATGGTGGACCAGGCTGAGTACAACGACCCCGTGGCGGGCAACCTGCTGGGCCGCGGCGTTACCGAACAGCCGGTGTCGATGGAGACCGTCGAGGCGTTCGAGATGCAGACGTCGAACTTCAAAGCTGAGTTCGGCCGAGCCTCAGGCGCCGTGGTGAATCTCGTGACCAAGCAGGGCGGCAACGCCTTGCACGGCTCGCTCTATCACATCTTTCAGAACGATCTCTTCAATGCGCGCAACACGACCATTCCGGTGAAGACGCCGCTGCGGCTGAACATGCCGGGCTTTACGCTGGGCGGTCCGCTGCGCAAAGACAAGCTGTTCTTCTTTACCGGCTATGAGGTGAACGTCCGGAACGATTTTCGCACATCGAGCACCATCGTCACGCTCACCGAGGCCGACCGCGCCCGTGCCGTGCCCGCCGTGCGTCCGCTGCTGGCACTCTACCCGCTGCCCAACATCCCCGGCACGAATTTGAACAGCGCCAACATCCCCAGCCCCACCACCACCACGACGGGAATTGCGCGGCTGGACTATCAGTTCAACGAGCGCCACCGTCTGGGCGGCCGCGTGAACCGTGTGAATGCGATCGGCCCCACAAATGCGCGGCTCCCCGCCGGGAATGGAGATCAGGAGAACCGGTCACTGTCGGGCGTGTTGTCGTTCGATTCCTCGCTCTCGCATCGCTTCTTCAATCAGGCGCGCGCAACGTACGCCACCTACTATGCGCGAGTGGAGCCATTCTTCCCGTCGCTCGGCGATCGCGCCGTGAACGGCCAGGTAGGCACGGTGATCGTCACGGGCCTGCAGGCGCTCGGCACCTTCATTCCGCCAACGCGCACGCGCTTCCACAACTACACCGCGTCGGATGACTTCACCTATTCCACGGGCCGCCATGTCATCAAGACCGGTGGCATCTTCCGCAACATTCACTACAACAACGTGAGTGACCGGAACTTCAACGGCACGCTCGTCTTTCCCGCCATCCAGTTGTTGCTCATCGGTCAGCCCGCGGTCTACAGCCGCGCCACGGGTAACAGCCGTATCGATCAGCGCAACACCGAATGGGGCTGGTATGCGCAGGACGATTGGCGCGTCCGCCCGTCGCTCACGCTGAACCTCGGCGTACGCTACGAATACTACGGCGTTCCAGGGGAGAAGTTCAACAGGCTGACGCAGCGCTATGCGACCGATGGGAACAACCTCGCACCGCGCGTGGGCTTTGCCTGGGACCTTGCCGGCCGGAACACCACCATCGTACGCGGCGGCTATGGCTTGTTCTTCGCGCCGCTCCAGATGGAATTCATCGCGCAGTCGCGCTTTGCGCCGCCGCTCGTTTCCACCTTCACGCGCCCTGCGCCGCGTTTCCCCGATCTGCTGGCCGGCGCGTTCCCCAGTTCCGACGCGTATGTGGTGGACCGAGCCTTGCGCAATCCCTACGTGCAGAACTGGAACCTGACCGTCGAACGCCAATTGTGGAACAGGGCGAGCGTGCTGAGCCTCGCCTACGTTGGCAACCGCGGCCTCAACCTGCCGCGCACCACGCGCCCGAACCTCGGCGACAATCTCGCGCCCGGCACCCCTCGGCCCGACCCCACGCACGGCGTGGTGAGCTATCTCACTGCCGGCGCATCGTCGACATATCACAGCGTTCAGACGAATTTCCGCACCAGCCTCGGCCGGCGGCTCTCGGTGCGCAGCGCCTACACGTTCTCCAAGGCCATCGACATCGCCACGGACTCGGGCTTCCTCCCCGTGGATGAGCGTAACTGGCGGCTTGACCGCGCCGTGAGCGACACCAACCAGCCGCATCTGCTCACCACCTACACCGTGTACTCGCTGCCGTTCTTTGAAAAGAACAAGTGGCTCGGCGGCTGGCAGGTGGTGGGGCTGGTGTTTGCGCGCAGCGGCACTCCCTTCAGCTTGCTGTCGAACACGGTGAATCCCTTCGGTACGATCAACAACCGCATTAACAATGTGCCGGGGACGATTGACCGCACGCGTCGCGGATCCCGCTGGTTCTCGCTCGCGCCCGGTGTCTCGCCCGCCGCGGTGCAACCCGCGCCCGGCAGAGTCGGCACGCTCGGCCGGAATACCGAACGCGAGTCGAACTTCATTGACTTCAGCCTCGCAATGCACAAAGACTTCACAGTCACCGAACGTGTGCGCGCCGAGTTCCGGGCCGAAGCTTTCAACGCCGTGAACCGCGTCAACTGGAATGCGCCCATCGTTACGCTGGCCAACCCCACGCTGTTTGGCCAGATTCTCAATGCCAGCGACCCGCGGCAGTTTCAGTTCATGCTGAAGCTCCTATTCTAAGAAGGAGGCTCCAGCCGATGAACTTCCGCTCTCTTGCCGCGGTGCTGCTGGCCGTGGCCGTCGCGTTGGGTGCGTTTGGCGCCCATGGATTGAAAGACCGCCTCGACGCCTACGCCATGGGCATTTGGGAAAAAGCAGTCTTCTACCATTTCATCCACGCGCTCGGCATTTTGATCGTGGCCGCTTGGCAGCGTGACGATACCAGAGCATCGTGCGGGCTGCTCACCGCGGGCATCCTGTTGTTCTCGGGCAGTCTCTACGCGCTGGCGCTCACGCATATCGAAACGCTGGGCGCCGTCACGCCGCTGGGCGGCGTGGCCTTCATTGCGGGCTGGCTGTTGCTCGCGTATCGCCTTTCATCGCCACGCTAAGCCCGCGCCCTGCGTCTTGCCGACTTGCCGCGCGGCTACCATCCCAAACGGAGACCGAACTGAATCTGCCGGGACGTGCCCGCGCCGATCGTGCGGCCGAAGGTATTGAAAATACGCCCGTAGTTGGGCGTGCCAGCAACGGTATTGGGCGCGGCAAAGTTCGGACGGTTGGGAAAATTGAAGAACTCGGCGCGAAACTGTAAGTTCACCCGCTCGGTGAGGCGCGTGTCCTTGATCGCCCAGCGTGACGATACCAGAGCATCGTGCGGGCTGAGCGGATTGCGTCCCGAGGTGCCGTAGCGCCCGCGCGGCGCCGCGACGAACGCCGCGGGGTTCAGCCAGAGGCCAGGCGTAGGATTCGACACGTAGGGCGAAACGCCCAGCACGCGGTCCGGCCTCTGGTTGATGAGGTTATCGCTGCCTGCGGTATTGGTGGGCTGCGTGACGTTCAAAGCCGCGCCGCTCCGCGCCAGGCCGATCACCGCGAGTTTCCAGCCGCCCAGCAGGCGCGAGCGCTTCTGCCACGGCAGATCCCAGATGGAGCTGAAGGCGGCGTTGTGGCGAATGTCGGTGGCGCCCAATCCGCGTTCACAGGAAAAGCATCGCAAGTCCTGGGGCTCGCTGGCTCCGACGCCGCTGTCGGGCACGTTGTCGATGGCTTTGCCATACGTGTAGCTGAAGGTGGTGTGGAGTTGCGTGCCGAAGCGGCGGCGCAGCGACACCTGCAGGGCGTGATAGGTTGACTGTCCGTTGGCGTGCTCGATGTTAACGCGCGACAGTTGTGGCAACAGGCGGCGGCCCGTCTGCGGATCGAGCCAATTGATGTTGATCTGCCGCCGCAAATTGAGGCCGCGATTGCCCACGTAGGCAGTCTCCAAACCGAAGCCGCCCCAAAGCTCAGACATCACGGTGAAATTCCATTGCTGCGCGTAGGCATCGGGCTTGTCCCAGTGAAAACCATTCGCCACAGGCGCCGGCGCCACGCCCTGCGATACGAATGGATCGAGCGGCCACGAGAGCGCCGGGATCGTGGCGCGGGCCAATTGTGCGTTGCCGGCCAGCGTGTTCTGTGCGAGAGCGTTGCCAGCTCCTGGCGCCTGCTGCTGAAAGAAGAGACCGTATCCGGTGCGCACGGCCAGGCGCGGCGCAGCCTGCCAAGCCAGCGCCACACGCGGCGCGAAGTTGTTGCGGTCCTGCCGGTACCATTGGGCCCGAGGCTCACCCAGCGTGAGTGTGCGCGTGTCGAAGGAACGTAAGCGGTCCTGTGCGTCATGATTCGGCGGCGCGTAGTCGTAGCGGAGACCCAGGTCGAGCGTCAGGCGCGGGCGCAGTTGCCAGGTGTCCTGCAGGAACGCCCCGTAGTGAGACTGGCGAAGGCCGTTGCCGAACGTGCCCGCGGTGAGAGTGGCCTGGGTCATGCGGTTGGCGATGAAGTCGGCCGGCGATACGTAGACCAGGGAAACGAACGACGTGGTCCAGGAGTTCACGCGCGTACGCCACAGCGTCAGCCCGGCTTTCAGCGTGTGGCCAGCTCGCACATGCGAAACGGTTCCGCCAAACTGAAAGACAGTGGAATTGGAGAGATTGAAGCGCCTCGAGCCCGGTACGACGGTCAGGCCGGTGATGTTGACCTGCGGATAAGGCGTGTCGGACGAACCCTCGGTCATCGTGCGCTGCATGCCCGCGGTGAGTTCCATCAGCGTGCGCCCGGACACGGTTCGCTGGAAGTTCAATACCGCGTTGCGGCTCTTCGAAGGTACGTACTGGAAGTCGGTCGTGCCCAGAGCCGACGGCAGAATGGAGAACAGGGGACCGTCCACCAGCGAGTTGTTCATGTTCAGACGGCCGAAGAAGCGGTTGCGTTCGGAGAACTGATGATCGAGCCGCGCGCTCGCCGTGTTCTCGTCAATCGCCAGGCTTTGAAACCGCGAGTAGGTGTCCACTAGCGGATTGGCTGTGGGCGCCGTGCCGAGCGGAAAGTTCTCCAGCAGGAACGCCAGTCCGGGCGCGGCGCGGAGAGCCTGCTCGCGCATGGCCGCCGAAGGCACGGTTCCCGTGCCGCGCACGCCTTGCCGTTGGCGCGACAGTTCCGCGTTGACGAAGAAGAAGGTGCGATTGCGCAGGACCGGCCCGCCGAGGTTGCCACCGAAATTGTTGTAAGTGAACGGATCCTTCGGCTGGCTGGCGAGATTGAAGAAGTTGCGCGCATCGACCTTCGAATTGCGAAGGAACTCGAAAAGCGCTCCGTGGTATTCGTTGGAGCCGCCGCGCGTGGCGATGGTGATCACTGAGCCCGCCGCGCGGCCGTACTCGGCGCGATAGTTCGCCGTCTGCACGCGGAACTCGGCCATGCTGTCGAGCGAGCCGGTGAGCAATCGAGCGCCCCGGGTGAAGCCGTCGGCCATCGTCGGTTGGTCGGCGCGCGAGGCGTCCACGCCGTCAATCGTGAAGTTGTTGTGCTGCGGGTGCAGGCCGTTGAACGAAAGATCGGACAGCGAGGACGACCGCGCTACCGCGCCCGGCGACAGCAACGAGAACCGCGCGTAGTCGCGACCGTTGATGGGCAGTTCGGCCAGCGGCTTGGCGCCCACCAGCACTCCGGCGGCTTGCTGGGGAGCCACCACCGGCGTATCCGCGCGCACTTCCACGCGTTCGGTTGTGCCGGCCACTTGGAGCCGGATATCCAGGCTCACCGTGGCGGCGACCGTTAATACGATGCCGTCCAACTCGGTCTTGGAGAACCCAGGCGCGGAGCCGGACAGCCGGTAGATGCCGATCGGCAGGTCCGGCAGCGAGTAGTGTCCGGAGCCGTCGGTGCGAACCGCCCGGCGCAATCCAGTGGCCGTACTCTCGGCGATGACTTCCGCGTTTGGAATCGCGGCGTACTTGGGATCCAGAACGAGACCCGCCAACCGGCCCTGGCTTTGCGCCCACGCCACCGTGCAGGAAGCGAGAAGAAGCCAGGCTACTGTGCGCACCGGAACCCCGTGAAGTCAGTGCCCGCATCGGCATTCAGTTTCATGCGAGTCGAGACGCGGACGCTCGGAAACGAATATGCTCCGCCGCGCCCCACGCGCCGTTCGCCGTCGGCGCCGCCTTTCGGGTCGGTCACCGCACCGGCTGGGTAGAGGTCGTGCCAATCAGCGGTCCACTCCACGGCGTTGCCCAGCATGTCGAACAGGCCAAACGCGTTGGGCTTCTTGCCCCCTACCGGCCGGGCGCGGTTGGCGTTGTCGCGCATGGTCGGCCCATACTCGACGCGGCGTTCGAGGGCGATCTTGGCCGCGTCGATCAGCCTGTTGCCGCTATTGTTGGCAACTGGGTATCCCTTTCACTCAGCCGACCCCAACCTGTTGTGCTACCTTCCGTGGGGATGTGGTGCGCCCGACTAGGGTGTCGTAGGTCTTCGGAGA
>Ga0194132_10003540_pt1 | contig 27646 bp, 26 predicted proteins | sample TA2KigOf80mmetaG_FD_148612 | JGI IMG/M metagenome (GOLD analysis project Ga0194132, IMG submission 148612) | Freshwater microbial communities from Lake Tanganyika, Tanzania - TA2015054 Kigoma Offshore 80m | ecosystem: Environmental > Aquatic > Freshwater > Lake | place: Tanzania: Lake... | reverse complement strand
GCACACGGAGTCCTTCAGAAAGGACCGCGTTCGTCCGATGTAATCGGACCGCCCCTACAGAGGATGGTGGGTTGCAGGAGCAACCCAGGCGGCGTAGGCCCGTTCGTCGTGGTGATTGGGGATCGCCGCACCTCAGGGGGACAGAGGGGAGGAAGAGACCTCTCCCTCTTATCCCTCACCCTGAGAAGGGAGGGACGCCTTGTGGGTTGTGGTGGTATCGCCTGCTTCTAGATTGATGGTTTCTTTTGGGTTTCTCGCTTTCTTTGCTTTTCAGTTTTTGGTTTGCTGTGGTGATTTTGGTTGGTACGCAGGCGGTGGGCGGCGGTCCTTCCGTCGAAGGACGGTGCCAGGACCCTTCCGAGAAGGGGCGAGGGGTGTGCGCGATGGGGACGGCCTGGGCATACGCCGTGTGCCAAGGCCGGCATCGCAGGAGGGCTGTCCTTGCGGACAGGACCCATCTCTCCTCGGACGACATGCGTCGCCCGGCGGACTCGCGCATGGGGGTTTGTTCTCCAGTCCCGTCGCCGCGCCATACGGCGGAATTACCAAAGGTAGCGGGCGTGACCTCCCGGTGATGAAGGGGGAGGCCTACCAGTCGGAGGAACCCGCCTTCGCTGGGCTGCGGCGTGTCCGGCAGAGGGCACGTACCCCGCGCCCCTACTCACCCTCTCTTCTCGGCTCCGGCGGACCGGAGTCGAGGTTCTCTCCCATCGATGGAGAGAGGAGTTTGGGCGGCCAAACACGGGGTGGAGAAGGATGTGGGAGCTCTGCGGCCGCGGGCCGAACCATGCACCGGCTGACCGTCCGGCAAGAGCAGCCCTGACGATGAGAGGCAGGAGGCCCCCGCCGTTAAGGCGCGTTCGCTGTGCTGGGCTGTGGCCCGATGTGGGAGCAGAGGGGGCGATTAGTCGTGCGCCCCGACGAGTGACCTCCTTTGGGGGCCCGCGCCGCTGGACCGGGGTTGGCCTGGTGACGTGCTCCGTGGTCCTGCTCGAGACAGGACGGTGGAGGGGGCTCCTGTTCCTCCCCCTGCCTTCGCGAGCGGCAAGGGAAAGGCGAGGAGCGGGGGTAACCTCTCCCCCTGGCCCCCTCTCCTGCGAGGCGAGGGGGTCTGAGGGGAAGGATGCAATGCGCCCCGGCGACCGCCTGCGTACCTATGTGTCCTGGCAAGGGTCATACACAAGAAATAACATGAGCTATGCGAGAGCGTCAAGATGGGGCGTCACAGTGACGCCCCCCCCGCGAGGAAGGGTTATCCTGGTATGGGTGCGCCCTCAGGGCCATCTGCTATCAGGGCGCGTGCCCCGCGCCCCTACATGTGGCGGGCGGCCTGAGGCCTGCCCCTACTCTCCCAGAACCCGGCGGGCTGGTTTCGCCCTCGCCATTCCTATGGCGCGTCCCCTCTAACTTGGCAGGAAGCTGCCGCCGTTGACGTGCATCACCAGGCCGGTGACGCGATCGGCGTGGGGGCCGACGAGGTAGAGCATCGCGCCCGCGATCTCCTCCGGCGTGACCTCGCGGAAGGGGCGCACCAGCTGGCCTTCGCGGATGACGGCCTTCTCGCGCCACTCCGTCGTCTCGTTGATGCCGGAGACGAGCCCCATGCCGCCGCCGTGGACAAGCCCGGGCGCGATGCAGTTCACCGTGATGCCGTAGCGCCCGATCTCCATCGCCAAGGCGCGGGAGAAGCCGACGATGCCCGACTTGGCGGCGGCGTAATCGGCAAGGCCCAGCGCCGTGGGCTTGAAGGCCGCCCGGGAGACGGTGCTGACGATGCGCCCCCAGCTCTCTTTCCGCATGTGCGGGATCACCGCCTGGGAGCAGAGGAATGCACCCTTGAGGTGGACGGCCAGGGCGCGGTCCCACAGCTCCTCCGACATCTCCTCCACATACTTGGCGCTGGGGTTCACGCCGGCATGGTTCAGCAAGATGCTTACTTTTCCAAAGCGCTTTACCGTGGCATCCACCATCCGCTGGACATCGGCCTTCTTGGAGACGTCCGTCTGGATGGCGACGGCCTTGCCGCCCGCCTTCGCGATGGCCTGCACCGATTCCTCGCCGCGCTTGGGGTCCAGATCGGCGACGACGACGGTTGCGCCTTCCTTGGCTAAGGCCATGCAGAGGGCGCGGCCCATGCCCGGCCCGCCCCCGGCGGTGACGATCGCGACTTTGCCATCGAGTGTGCCCATGGGTCAGCGCCCCTTGAAGACGGCTTTGCGTTTTTCCAGGAAGGAGTTCACGCCCTCGGCGTAATCCTCGGTATCGCGGCAGATGCGATTGGCGGCGTTCTCGGCGGCCACCTGGGCGGAGAAGCTTCCGCTGACACCGTTGATGAGGTTCTGCTTCGCGAACTTCATGGAGATGGGCGGCAGGGAGGCGATGGTCCGCGCCATCTCCATCGTCGCCGGCAGCAGCTGGTCGTGCGGGAGCACCTGGTTCACCAGGCCGATCTGCAAGGCCTCCTGCGCCGTGACGACTTTGGCGGTGAAGACGAGCTCGCAGGCCTTCGCCAGGCCGACGAGCCGCACGAGGTTGTGCGTGGAGCCGAACTCCGGGGTGAGGGCCACCCGGAGGAAGACGCCGCCGAGCTGGGCCTTCTCCGAGGCGAGGCGGATATCGCAGGCGAGGGCGAGAGTGAAGCCGAAGCCGACGGCAGCGCCGTTGATGGCGGCGATGACGGGCTTGCTCACCAGGTGGAGCATGTTGGCGTAGGAGGCCGTCACATCGTCGTGCGCGGCCGCCTGCTCCACGGCAAAGGCTTTGCCCTTGGCCTTCACCTCGGCCATGGACTCCTTGAGGTAGTCCATGTCCGCCCCGGCGGAGAAGGCGCGTCCCGCCCCGGTGAAGACGATGACGCGCACATCCAGGTCCTTGTTCGCCGCCGCCGTCGCGGCATGCAGCTCCTCGAGAACGGCGGGCTTCACGGCGTTCATGATGTCCGGCCGGTTGATGGTGATGACGGCGATGTGGTCTTTCGATTCGTAGGTGATGTAGTGATAGCTCATGGGGCCTCCTCAACACAGGGCCGCAGGATGCGGCTACTTGAACTTGGGCATCACCTTCTCGGCGAAGAGGCGCATGGACTTGCGCACCTTATCGTACGGGAGGCCGCCGAAGCTGAAGCCGATGATGACGTTTTCGAAGCCGGCGTCCTTGAGGCGCTGGATGCGCTCGATGGCACGGCCGGGGTCGCCGTAGACGAAAGCCTTCCAATAGTTATCGTAGTTCTCGTAGCCCTGGGCCAAGGTGGCGACGCGCGCCTGCACGACCTTCTTCTGGTCCTCGGGCCAGGTGTCCAGGTCCTCCGGCGTGTTGACGGAGCGCACGGCCTTGGCCATCCAAGCGACGGCGTCTTTCGGGTCGTCATAGGACTGCTTCTCCGTGGGCGCGACGTAGGAGGTCTGCATCACGAGGATCTGGTCGGTCAGGCGCTTGATCTCCGCCTCCGATTTCCCGGCCTTGCGGGCGAAGTCCTCGTACATCTTCTTAAGGCCCTGGAAGTGGGTGCGACTCTGGTAGGAGACGTAGAAGGAGAGGCCGCGGGATGCGGCGAACTCGAGGGTATCGGGCGTGCCGCCGGTGGCGATGAAGGCTCGTGGGTGCGGCTTCTGGACGAGGCGCGGGCGCAGGGTCACCGGATAGGGGACGCTGAAGTGCTTGCCCTTGAAGGTGAAGTTTTCCTTGGTCCACGCGCCGAGGATGATGTCCACGGCCTCCTTGAGGCGCTCCGCGCCGTCGGCGATGTTGGCGCCGTAGCCGCTGAACTCCCGGGGGCCGTAGCCCTTGGCGAAGCCGATGTCCACGCGGCCGCCGCTGAGGCAATCGAGCATGGCGGCCTGCTCCGCGATGCGCATGGGGTGGATGAGGGTGACGACGTTGGCGGCGGTGCCGATGCGGATCCTCTTGGTGCGCGCGGCAACGTAGGTGGCGAGCTGGAGGGGATCGGGATCTATGCAGTAGTGATGGAAATGGTGCTCCGCCGCCCAGGCGGCATCGAAGCCCAGCTCATCGGCGAAGATCATCAGGTCGGCTTCATTGCGAAGGACTTCAGGGTCAGGGATGGTGCTCGGCGCTTGCACCAGGCTGAAGGTTGTGAATTTCATACGGCTCCTCTCTAGATTTTTCACCGTAGGGGCGCGGTGCGAAGACTTGCCTCGGCCCTGCGGCGGACTTTCTGATGGGCGCGCGCCCCGCGCCCGCTGTGGGTCTTTCTCGGGCGCGTGCCCCGCGCCCTTACTGGGCTAATTTCCTTTCGGCAACCCGAGGCCGGCTTGGGCGATGATGTTGCGCTGGACTTCTTTGGTGCCTCCTGCGATGCTCCACCGAATGACGGAGCGATAGAAGCGCTCCAGGTCGCCGTTCAGGGGAGCGTCGGGCGAGCCTTTCTGCAATTGGGCGTACTGGCCCATCATTTCCATGTTGAAGTGCGCGAGGCGCTGGGCGAGCTCCAGGCGGAAGAGCTTGGCGACGGAGGATTCGATGCCCGGGGCGATGTTCCTGGAGAGGGCACGGGCCGTGTTCATGCCGAAGAGGCGGAGGACCTTCACCTCCAGGATGAACTCGGCGAGGGCGTTGCGGATGATGGGCTTCTTGATGAGGGGCTCGCCATCTACAACGGTGACGGCGGCGTACTGCGTCACTTCCTCGATGAGCTTGACGAGGTCGCCGGAGGGGATGTTGCGAACGAAGCGCAGGGCCGTGGTGAGCATGGGCCAGCCTTCGTTCTCCCGGCCCACAAGGTGCGTGGCGGGGACGCGGACGTTATCGTAAAAGGTCTCGTTAGTGCGCTCTTCGGACATAGTCATCATGGGGCGCACGGTGATGCCCGGGGTGTTCACGTCCACCAGGAGGACGGAGATGCCCTTGTGCTTGGGGACCTTGGGGTCCGTGCGGACGGCCATCCAGATATAGTCGGCGTAGTAGATCTCGCTGGTGAAGCGCTTCTGCCCGTTGAGGACGTAGTCGTCGCCATCGCGGACGGCGGGGAGCTTGAGGGAGGCGAGGTCGGAGCCGGCGTCGGGCTCGGTGTAGCCTGCGGTGAAGACGAGCTCGCCCCGGGCGATCTTGGGCAGGAAGGTCTTCTTCTGCCACTCGGTGCCGAAGAGCATGATGCAGCGGGCGACGGTCTTGACCTCCAGCTCCACATCGGGCGCGCCGTAATAGGCGACCTCCTCATCGCGGATGAAGCAGTGCATGCGGCTCTTCTCTTGGCCGCCGAACTCCTTGGGCCAGTCCATGGTGTAATGTCCCTTGGCGCCCATCTTCTTGAGGAAGATGCGGGAGGCGGGGCGAGGGCCGCGGTTCTCGTCCGTCTCGCGAACGGCGTCGGCGCTCAGCTCGGCATCCAGGAAGCGCTGGAGCTCACGGCGGTAGGCGCGCTCCTCCGGGTTGAGGGCGTGGTCCATGAGGGCATGGAGTTTGCCGAGGGTCATAGGCCCAGCTCCTGGAGCAGCATCTCCCGGTGGTGGAAGCCGTCGCCCGCGAAGAGCTCGGCGGCCTTGGCACGGCGGAAGTAGAGCTGCATATCGTGCTCTTCCATGAAGCCGGTGCCGCCGAGGACCTGGTGGCTGGTGGCGCAGATGCGCCGGTAGGCCTCGCTCACCCAGGCCTTGGCGATGGCGGCCTCCGGAGGGTCGGCCTCCCCGGCGGAGAGCTTCTGGGCGGCCTCCCAAGCGGCGAGGCGCGAGGCTTCCAGGTCCAGGGCCATGTTGGCGCAGTGGTGCTGGACGGCCTGGAAGCTGCCGATGGCCCTGCCGAACTGGACACGGATCTTGGCGTAGTCCACCGCCATCTCCAGGACGCGCTGGCCGCCGCCGACCATCTCGGCGCACTTGGCAACGGCTCCCCTGGCAAGCATCTCCCGGACGATGGGCCAGCCCTTGCCCACTGGGCCGAGGACCTCTTGGGCGGCGACGCCATCGAAGCGCACCTGGCACTGCCTATCGCTGCCGATGGCCCGCACGGGCGTGAAGGTAACGCCGCCGGCTTTGGGGTCAACGATGAAGAGAGTGACGCCGCCGGGCGACGTGCGCGCGGCGACGATGAGGGAGTCGGCGGTGGCGGCGTAGGGGACGAAACGTTTTTCGCCACGAAGAAAGTAGCCGTGGCCGGAGTGGACGGCCTCCAGGGTGACGCCATCGGGCGTGAACTTCGCGTTCTCCTCCAGGAGAGCGAAGGCGAAGGCGCGCTCGCCTTTGGCGATGGCGGGCAGGTAGTGCTGCCGCTTGGCCTCCGTGCCGTGGGCGGCGATGGCGTGGCCGCACATGGCGACGGTGTGGACGAAGGGCCCGGGGAGAAGGACACGCCCCATCTCCTCCAGGAGAACGGCGAGATCGGCGAACGAGCCGTCCAATCCGCCGTACCTGGCGGGGAAGGTGGTTCCCAACCAGCCGAGGGAGGCCATCTTGCGCCAGAGGGCGAGGGAGTAGCCGCGCGGGTCCTGCTCCATCTCGCGGACGTGAGTGGAGGGGCACTCCTTGGCCAGGAGGTCGCGGGCGCTGGCCTTGAGCATCTGTTGTTCTTGCGTCAGTTCGATGGGCATGGGGGTTAGTGGAGGACGCCTTCAGCTTCCAGGGTTGCGATCTCCTCATCGGAGAGCTTCAAGATTTCCTGCAGGACAGGCTTGGTATGTTCGCCGATGCGGGGCGCGCCCACAAGGATAGGCTCTGCGGTGGATATGCGGAAGGAGGGAAGCTCGCAGAGGTAGGGGCCAATCTCCGGGTGCTGGACCCCGGCGAAGTGGCCCCGGTGCGCGAGCTGCACATCCTCACTGATGTCCTTCGCATTTGCGACGACGCCTGCGGAAACGCCAGCGGCCTGGAGGCGGCGCATGACCTCTTCGGCGGGAAGGGTGCGCGTCCAGGACTCGACGAGCCTCTCAAGCGCCTCGCTGTGCTGGAGGCGCGCGGCCATGGTGGCGTAGCTGGGATGCGCCGCCCATTCGGGGCGGCCCGCGACGGCGCAGAGAGCGCGCCACTCATCGTCGCTCTCCACGGCGATGGCGCACCAGCGGTCATCGCCGCTGCAGCGAAAGGCGCCGTGGGGCGCGGCGCGATGGGAGCGGTTGCCCTCCCGGGACTGGACGCGGCCCGTGGCGGCGTAGTCCATCAGGGCAGGGGCGAAGAACTGCAATGTGGTCTCATATTGAGAGAGGTCAATGTATTGGCCCTTGCCGGTCTTGCGGCGGTGGACGAGGGAGGCGGCAAGGGCAGCGATGGCGTACCAGGGGCCGATCATATCCGTGTAGGCGAAGCCGGGGCCGACAGGCTCGCGGTCGGGCCAACCGGTGGTGTCCATGAGGCCGACGAGCCCCTGGAGGTGCGGGCCGGTGCCGAAGGCCATGGCGTTGGGGCCGTTCTGGCCCTGCATGGAGGCGCTGAGCATGATGACGCCGGGGTTCATCTTCTGCAGCGATCCGTAATCGAGGCCCCAGGACTTCATGGCGCGCGGGCTGAAGTTTTCGATGACGACATCGGCCCAGGGGACGAGGCGCTTCACCAGGTCAACGCCTTTGGGATTCTTCATGTCCACGGTGACGCTCTTCTTGCTGACGTTGGCGAGGGCGAAGGCGAGGCTCTTGTTTTTGCCGGGCTTGCCGACGAAGTTGGTCATGCGGGCGGGATCGAGCTTGGCGTGGGACTCGATCTTCACGACGTTGGCGCCGTACATGGAGAGGTGGCGTGTGATGACGGGGCCGGCGATGACCCAGGAGAAATCGAGGACGTTGACGCCCTGGAATGGCGAGCGCATCGCGGCCCGGCCGTTAGCGGACATCGGCGCCTCGCATCCGGCCCGGCTCTTTGCCGAGGACCTCGTCGTTGTGCTCGCCGACGCGGGGAGCGGGACGGCGGAAGGCGACGGGAGTCTCCGTCATGTAGGCGAAGGCGCCGGGGAAGGCGATCTCGCCGCCGAGGGCGGGGACGGGCATCGCGGCGAAGAAGCCGCGGGCGGCGAGCTGTTCGTCCCGAGAGATATCGGCCATGGTGTTGACGGGGAACATCATGAAGCGGCGCTTGAGGGCCTGCCGGTAGATCTCCGCCTTGGTGTAGTTGACGAAGAAGTCGGCAAAGACCTGGTCCCAGCGGTCGGACTCGGTCTGGGTCGTTTCGGAAAGCTTGCGCTGCTCGAAATCGAAGTCGGCCAACTCCTGGGCCTTGCCCTCCTCCTTCATCCACTCGATGACGCTCTTCATCTGGGAGCCCATGCCGCGCCCGGTGTAGTAGCGAAAGGCGATATAGCCGTCCTTGCACTTGAAGGAGGGGCGGCGGAGGAGGTGGTTGAAGGTGGCAAGGGCGGAGCGCTTCTGGATGGTCTTATCGTGCTGGTACATGGAATGGGTGCCGATGACGCTGTTCAAGACGGCCTCATGGATGGAGAGGTCTATGTGGGCGCCGAGGCCCGTGGCCTCCCGCTGGCAGAAGGCGATGGTGACGGCGGCGGCGGCCTGGGCTCCGGCCTGCATATAGGCCTGCTCCACGGTGCAGCGCACCGGGGGACGGTCGTCGTCGCCGGAAGGGTACATCCAGCCGCCCATGGCCATGGCAACGATGTCCGTGGCCCTCCAATCGCGGTAGGGGCCGGACTGGCCGAAGGGGGAGACGGAGGCCATGATGAGGCGCGGGTTGAGGCTGCTCAACTCGGGGTAGCCGAGGCCGAGGTGGGCCATGCGGCCTGGGGCGAAGCTTTCGACCAGGACATCGGCAGTCGCCACGAGCTCGCGGAGGGTGTCCGCGCCGTGGGGAGTCGCGATATCCAGGGTGATACCGCGCTTGTTGAGGTTGAGGAAGTTCCAGAGGAGGCCGCTTTCCGGGCCGGGCCTGTCCTTGTAAAAGGGGGCGATGGCGCGCGCAGAGTCGCCGCCGGGGCGCTCGACCTTGATGACGTCCGCCCCCAGATCGGCGAGGAGGCGGCCGCACATAAGGGCCTTCTCATCGGCGAGATCGAGGACGCGCACGCCATCGAGGGGCATGGGGCGCGCGGATCCAGGTTGTGCAGGGTTCTGCTGCATCGGCGGTTACCGGCCCTTGAAGTTCGGGGCGCGTTTTTCCAGGAAGGCCTTCACGCCCTCCTTGGTGTCTTCCGTGGAGAAGCAGATGCGCTGGGCAAAGGTCTCATAGTGGAAGGCCTCTTCCATCTCCTGGGTGCGACGCTTGTGGATGAGCTTCTTGGTGAGCTCGATGGTGACGGGCGGGGCGGCGGCGATCTTGGCGGCAAGCTCCATGGCGACGGGCATGAGCCGCTCGGGCGGGACGACGCGGCTGACGATGCCGAGGTCCTTGGCGGCCTGGGCGTCAATGTCATCGCCCATGAAGAGCAGCTCAGCAGCCTTGGCATCGCCGACGAGGCGAGGGAGGAGATAGCTCATGCCGCTATCCGGAATCATGCCTCGGCGAACGAAAACGGTGACGAACTTCGCTTTTCCCGAGGCGATGCGGAGATCGCTCATGAGGACCATGGCGAAGCCGGTGCCTGCGGCGACGCCGTTCACGGCGGCGATGAGGGGTTTGGGGAAGCCTTCGATCTCGCGGAGGTTCCAGCCCATGGGGTCCACGATCTCCCGCCGGGGAAGATGGCCTTCGTTCGCGTTGGCCATGTCCTGGATGCCGCCGACATCGCCTCCCGCGCAGAAGGCGCGCCCCGCGCCGGTGAGGACAGCGACGCGCACCTCATCATCGTTCGTGATCTCGCGGAAGGCGACGACGAGCTCATCGCGGAGGCCGACGTTGAGAGAGTTGAGCTTATCCGGCCGGTTCATGGTGACGACGGCGATGTGGTCTTTCTTTTCCAGCGTCAGATATTGATAGGCCATGGGGCGCTCCTTCAGCGCAGACGCCACTGGGGACGGTCTTTGGTCTGGAACTTCTTCTCGCCGCCTTCTACATCGCGGAAGACGTTCTGGGCGATGACGAAGACCTTGGCTGCATCCAGAGAGGAGGCGCGGCCCGTCTCCAGGGCGTGCCAGATGGCCTGGAGGGTTCCCTGGATGGCCATCGGCGGCGCGGAGGCGATCACATCGGCCATCTGGTCGGCGGTCTCCATGAGCTTTGCCTGGGGGACGACCTCCGTGACGAGGCCAATCTGGAGGGCCTTCTGGGCGCCGACGCGCTCGGCCATGCCCATGAGGGCAATGCGGATGACTTCGCCCAGGGGTATCTTGCGCAGCATGCCGACGGGCTCCAGCGCGGCGACCTGGCCATAGGTGACGTGGGGATCGAAGAAGGTGGCGTTCTCCGAGCAGATGGTGATATCGGAATCGTAAAGGAAGTAGAAGCCGCCGCCGCCGCAGATGCCGTTCACCGCCGTGATGACGGGCTTGTAGACGCCGTTCTGCTTGGAGGCGAGCATGCTGCCGGGTATCTCGATATGCCAGGTGTCCTTGGGAAGCTCCACGCGGACGCGCTCGCGATCCGGGTCGTTGCGGTCCACGCCGCTGCAGAAGGCGCGCTCGCCCGCGCCGGTGAGGATGACGACGTGGACCTTGCGATCCTGCTTCACATCGGCCCAGGCGCGCTTCAGCTCGTTCTGCATCTGCATGCTGAAGGCGTTGAGGACCTCCGGGCGGTTCAGGGTGATATAGGCCTTGTGGCCGCGCTTCTCATAGATAATCTGCTTGAAGTCCATAAACGCTCCTTACCGGGGCAGGCCCAAGCCGCGCGTGGCGATGATATTGCGCTGGATCTCCGAGCTGCCGGCGGTGATGGTCATGGTGGGGCTGTGGCGGGCCATGTGCTCGAACTTGCCATTGAGGACGGCGAGGGGGTGGCCCCTGCGAACCTGGCCGTACTGGCCGAGTATCTGATAGGCGAGGGTGGCCAGGCGCTGGTACATCTCGCGGATCATGATCTTCTGGATGGAGGCTTCGATATTCGGCACCTGGCCCTGGTCCTGCATCCAAGCGACGCGGAAGGCGTGGGTGCGGAGGACGTGCGCCTCTATGAGCATCTGGGCGAGGCGGCTGCGCTGGACGGGGTCTTGCATCGCTGGGCGCCCGCCGGCGTGGGAGGCCTTGGCGAAGGAGATGACCTCTTCCACCTCCCGCATAAGGCCGCCGATGGGGAAGATGCGCTCCAAATCGAGGGCGGCGGCGAGGTAGTACCAGCCCTTGTTCACTTCGCCGACGAGTTTACCCTTGGGGATGCGGACGTTGTCATAGTAGACGACGTTGTTGCGGTGGCCGCCCATGGTGTACATGGGCTGAAGGGTCATGCCCTTGCTGTGGGTGGGCACGATGAAGAGGGAGATGCCCTTGTGCTTGGCGACGGAGGCGTCCGTGCGGGCGGCGAGCCAGACGAAATCGGCGGAGTGAGACTCGCTCTGGAAGATCTTCTGGCCGTTGAGGACGAACTCATCGCCATCGGCGACGGCGCTCAAGGAGAGAGAGGCGAGGTCCGAGCCGGCGTTGGGCTCGGTATAACCAAGGGCAAAGAGCCACTCGCCCGCCGCGATCTTGGGGAGGAAGGTCTTTTTCTGCTCGGGCGTGCCGAACATCATGAGGCAGGGGCCGACGACGAAGCTGCCCATGCCGGGCCAGGGGGCGTGCAGGTAATCGAGCTCTTCCGTGAGGGCGAACTTGTGCATGAAGGTCTTGCCCAGGCCGCCGTATTCGACGGGCCAGGTGAGGCCGAGCCATTTCTTCTCGCCCAGTTTCTTGAGGAACTTCCGCCCCTGGGGGCCCTGGCCCGTCCCCCACTGGCCAGTGTCCATCTCTTCCCGCACATCGGGCGTGAAGGCCTGTTTGAGGAAGCTGCGGACCTCCTGCTGGAAGCGCTTGGCATCGGGCGGGAGCGGGTATTCCATGAGGAAGCTCATAGCATGGCCTCCAGCTTACCCACGGCAAGCTCCCGGTGGTAATCGGCGTCGCCATAAGCGAGCTCGGCGGCCTTGGCGCGGCGGAAGTAGAGCTGCATATCGTGCTCCACTATGAGGCCGATGCCGCCGTGGATCTGGTGGCCGAGGTAGCCGACCCGGCGATAGGCCTCACTGACCCAGGCCTTGCAGGCGCTGGCCTCCATCTCGAAGGGAAGGTCCGACGCAATCTTGTAGGCGGCATCCATGACGATTTCCCGGGAGGTCTCCACATCTATCGCCATATTGGCGGCGTGGTGCTGGATGGCCTGGAAGCTGCCGATGGGCCTGCCGAACTGGACGCGAGTCTTGGCGTACTCAGTCGCCATCTCCAGGACGCGCTGCATGCCGCCCACCATCTCGGCGCACTTGGCGACTGCGGCGATGAGGAGGTGGCGCTGGAGGGCGGGCCAGGCTTCGTGCAGGGGTCCGATGAGGTTGTCCTTGCCGACGCGGACGGAGGAGAAGGAGAGAACAGCGAGCTTTTCGTGCGAGATGGTGGGAAGGGCGTCCACGGAGAGACCGGGCGACTTGCCGGGGACGAGGAAGAGGGAGAGGCCCTTGCCGCCTTTCCCGGAAGCGGCGCGCGCGGGGACGATGAGGAGATCGGCGATGTGGCCTTCCGGGACGAAGAACTTCTTGCCCGTCAAGACAAAATCGCCGCCCTGCTGGGCCGCCGCGAGGTGCAGGCTATCGGGATCGAAGCTGCCTTGCTCTTCCAGGAGGGCGAGGGTCAAGACGGCATCGCCCTTCACGACCTTGGGAAGGAGGTCGCGGCGCTGTTTTTCTGATGCGGCATCGCTCACCAGGAGAGAGGCGACGACGGTAGGGAAGAAGGGGTCTGGCAGGAGGGCGCGGCCCGTCTCCTCAAAGAGGACCGTAAGGTCCATGAAGGAGGCCGCGGAGCCGCCGTACTGCTCGGGGAGGGTGAGGCCGAGCCAGCCGAGATCGGCGACCTGCTTCCAGACATCGGGCGAGTGGCCGCGGGGGTCGGTCTCCATGGCGCGGACGTAGTCCTTGGTGCACGTCTTCTGGAGGAAGTCGCGCGCGGAGCTGCGGAGCATCTTCTGCTCTTCGTTCAATTGAAAGAACATCGCTAGTGCCTATCTCCCAGGGGAACGAGGCTGGTGACCTTGTCCTTGTGGAGCTCATCCACCTGTTGGGGCGTCAGCTTGAGGAGCTCCTGATAGATGTAGTGGTTGTGCTGGGCATAGAGGGGCGCGGGCATGCGGACGGCGGCAGGCGTCTCCGAAAGCTTCCACGGCATGCCGGGATAGGGAAGGACGCCGACCTCCGGGTGGTCAATCATCATATAGAAGTTGCGGGCATAGAGGTGCGGATCGGCCAGGAGCTCCCGGCCATCCAGGACGGGGGCCGCAGGTATGCCCTTGGCTTGGAGGACATGCATCACTTCGTAGCTATCGCGCTGGGCGGTCCACGCTTCGATGGCGCGATCAATCTCATCGTGATGGGAGCGGCGGCCTTCGGCGTGGGCGAGGTCTTCCCGCGCAAGGAGGTCCTTTGCGCCGATGGCAGCGGCGAGCGTGCGCCATTCTTCGTCCGTGCGGGCGGCGATGACGGCCCAGACATCGGCGCCTGCGCAGCGATAGCACCCCTGTGGCGCAGCCTCTCCGCGGTTGCCGACGGGCGGCGAGATCGTGCCGTTGACGGTGTAGTCGAGGAGATATTCGCCGAGGACGCAGATGGAGGACTCCAGGAGGGAGAGGTCTATGAACTGGCCTTTGCCCGTCTGCGCGCGCTGATGCAGAGCGATGAGGACGGCCAATGCGCCGTGGACGCCGGCGATGGGGTCCCCGTAGAGGCTGCCGGTGCGGTAGAGGTCACCCTTGCCGTAGCCCATGAGGGAGCAGATGCCGGAGAGGGCTTCAATGTTGCTGCCGAAGAAGACGTGGTCGCGATTGGGGCCGGTCATGCCGAGGCCGGTGATGGAGAGCATGACGATGCGCGGGTTGACCCGGCTGAGGACGGCGTAATCGAGGCCGAGGCCCTTCATGACGCGGGCGCTGTTGTTTTCTATGACGACGTCCGACTGCTTGACGAGCTCCTTGAAGAGCTCCTTCCCGCGCGGAGTCGAAAGATCGAGGGAGACATCGAACTTGTTGCGGTTGAGCTTGTTGAAGTAGCCGGAGCGGTTGTAGGGGCGAGCGCGCTTGGTATCGTTCCCGGCCAGGTGGCCGGTGACGCGTGCGGTGCGCATGACGCCTTCGACCTTGATGGAGTCCGCGCCGAGATCGGCGAGGAGGCGTCCGGCCAGGGGGCCTGCCCAATGTGCAGTGACTTCCAGGATGCGGATGCCCGCGAGGGGACCGGACTTTGGGGCGGGGGCGGATTGCGCCGGGCGGGAGCGGCTCGGCGATGGGCGGCCCAGCACCTCAGCCGTGTGCTGACCGAGGGTGGGGGCGATGCTGCGCAGACCCCACGATGCTTCCGACATCTTGAAAGGGGCGCCCGGATAGGCGACCTGGCCCAGGCTGGGATGCGGCTTGGTCGCCAGCCAGCCGCGCGCCTGAAGGTGCTTATCCTTCGCCAGGTCCTCCATGGTGTTCACTGGTGAGAAGGCGAGGCGACGGCTCTGGGCTTCGCGGTAGATCTCTTCCTTGGTGCGCTCGGCACACCAGGGCTTGGACTCTTCATAGACGAGGGCCAAAGTCTTGACGATGGACTTGAGCATCGCCTCCCGGGAGAAGCGCGGGTCCTTGGAAAGCTCGGGCTTGCCGATGAGGTTGAAGACTTCGCCCTGGGAGGGAAAGGGAAGGAAGTGGACGAAACCATCCTTGGCGGGCACGATATCGCCGTTGCCGATGCGCTTCATCAGCTTGCCTTCGTGGGACCACATGACGCTGGTCCAGACATGGTTGGTAAGCATGGCCTCCACTGCGGAGACGTCTATCCACTGGCCCCGGCCAGTGCGGCGGGCATGCCGCAGGGCGGCCATGCAGGCCAGGGCGGCCTGCATGCCGGCGCTGTACTGGCACTGGCGGCCGGGCATCATGAGGGGAGGTCGTTTGGCATCGCCGCCGAAGAACATATAGCCGCCGAGGGCGGAGTCCACGATCTCGGCGGACTGATAGTCGCGATAGGGGCCGGTCTGGCCGAAGTGGGTGATGGAGGCGACGACGAGGGCCGGGTTGACGGCGATGAGCTCGTGATAGCCGAGGCCGCGCTTCGCCATCGCGCCCGGGGGGGCATCTTCGATGACGATATCGGCGGAGGCGGCGAGGGCCTTAGCCTTCTGAACGCCATCGGCGGAGGCGATGTCCAGCACGAGGCTCTTTTTGTTGGCGCCGAGATATTCGAAGAGGATGCTGCGCGCGGGGTCTTGTTTGGCGAACGGGGCCGCCTTGCGCAAAGGAGAGCCGTCGTGAGGCTCGACGATGACGACGTTGGCGCCGTGATCGGCCAGGAGCTTGGCGCAGCAGGCGCCGCCCACATCATGGGAGAAATCGAGGACGGTGATATCGGCGAGGGCAGGCGTAGTCATGGGAGAGGAGTTTACCAGTCTACGGCCTTAGGCAGTCTGCCCTCGTAGCCGGGCGGAGGGGGCGGCAGCTGGGGCGGCCCGGACTCCCGAGAGGGAAGGAGGACGGTGGCGGGACCCTGGGCAGTGGTCTGCCCGCGCTGGTTCTCCGCCCAAACCTCCAGGTCCACGCACTTCACTCCCCGGTCCGTGTATCTCTTGGTCACTTTGCCTTTGACGTAGGTGGTATCGCCGATGTAGTTGAAGCCCTTGATGCGGCTATCGAGCTTCCAGAGCCAGGCGTCGTCGCCCATCCAGTTGGTGACGGCATGGGTGACCCAGCACTGGCGCATGACGCCGAGATCATAGGCGAAGGGGTTGCCGATGCGCTGGGCGTAGGGCTCATCGTAGTGGCAGCGGACGATGGACTCTGGCGCGCCGAAGGCGTTGCGGCTGTAGTTGCCGGGGTGCTTCTTGCGAAACTTATAGGCGATCTTGCCGGTGGCGAGGAGGGACGTGCCGTTGCCGCCAAGGAAGGTGACGATGTCCGTGAGGGTGAGGGGGCCGTGGACGGCTGGCATGAGGAGGTCGCCCTCTTTCACATCTTCCCAGTAGCGGGGCTGGGCGCCGCGGACCTCTTCGCGCTCATAGGCCTCGTCAATCTCCTTCATCATCTCGGGGGTGTACTTTGGGCGCTCGATGGCGAAGTGGGCCTTCTTTTCCGCCGCCGTGGCGCGCTCGGTACGGACGTAGGAGCGATGCCAGAGACAGACGAGCTCGCCGCGCTGGTTGAGGTAGACCTCCCGGTAGCGGGTGATGACGGACTTGACGGCGAACTGGCTGACCTTCTCTTCTACGTCATAGAGGTAGTCTTCTATGGTGAGGCGATCGCTGGGGTAGATGGGGCGATACCATTCGACGGTATCGCCGGCCCAGAAGGCATGGATGCCACGAAGAGCGCCTTCGCCTTTGGCGCGGTCTTCGGCGGATATCTCTTTGATCTCACTCATGCCCATGTTGCGGACGTAGACGGGCGGGGCGATGACGCTTCCCCAGCGGGTCTTCTTGGCGTAGTGGGGATCGGTGAAGAGGGGGTTGTCATCGCCGTAGCTGCGGGCGTAGTTGCGGATGGTGTCAACGGAGGCCCATTCCGTGCGGGGGTCCGTGTGGGGGACGCGGATGCCGATGCGGGCGCGCATCTTCTCCACGCCTTCCGACGTGATCTTGGCGCTGTACTCTCTGTCCTTGTCGCGCTGTTCAGCAGTAGTCACGGGCAACGTTCCTCTAGCCCTTCAGTCTGGGCATGACTTCCTTGGCGAAGAGCCGCATGGAGTTCTTGGCCTTGTTGCCTTCTATGCCTCCGAAGCTAAACCAGCCGACGAAGTTGCCGACGCCAGTTTTCTGGTGGATCTCTTTCAGCTTCCTGGCCACGGTCTCAGGGCTGCCGTAGATATCGCGGTCGCGGAAACTCTCCAAGGGGCTCTGGAAGGTCTTTTCGCTCTCCTTATATTGGGAAAACTGCCCGCCTGCAACGCTGCCGGCCCCCGCGCTCTGGCCAAGGAAGTGCTCGACGAACCAAGCGAGGGGTTTCTGAATCTCCTGCCAGGCTTTATCGTCCGTCTCCGCCACGTAGATGCGGAGGGTCTTGGGGAAGTCCTTCGATGTTGTCTTGATCTGGGCCTCTGGCATCCCTTCTTCCCGAGCGATCTTCTCCCAGATGTTCTGGATGGTGGGGCCGCCCTGCTCAGCAGGCGTGTCCACGCTGCCCCACATGAGGCGGAAGCCGCGGCGGGCGGCTTCGCGCATCTTATCGGGCGTGCTGGTGGCGACGTAGACAGGGGGATGCGGCTTCTGGACGGGTTTGGGGATGACGACGGTGTCTTTGTACGTGAAGTATTTGCCCTTGTAGTTCACCTTGGGCTGGGTCCAGGCCTGGAAGAGAACATCCAGGACTTCCGCAAACATCTCGTTGCCCTGTTCAATCGGGATGTTCATGCCGGAGTACTCGACGGGCTGGTAGCCGCGGCCGACGCCGACATCGAGGCGGCCATCGCTCAAGATGTCCACCATGGCAATCTGCTCGGCGAGGCGGATGGGATTGTGGAAGGGGAGAACGAGGATGGCGGTGCCGATGCGGATGCGTTTGGTCTTAGCGGCGACGTGGGTGGCGTAGAGAAGCGGATCGGCGCAGAGGCCATAGCGATTGAAGTGGTGCTCTGTGATCCAGACTTCGTCGAAGCCGAGATATTCGGCGTACTGCATGATCTCGACATCTTGCTTGAATGTGTCGCGCTCCGACTGCCATTCGGGATTTTCGACGAGCTGGAACGTGCCGAACTTCATGGGTTCCCTCAGCAGGTTCTCCCTGCGCCGTTTGTGTAGCTTTGCCGATGCATCGCTCTGCGGCAACCGCGAGCGGCTAGAAGATGCGTCCTTGGGTGCGTTTCTTGGTTTCAAGCAGGATCATGGTTTGGCTGGAGCGTATGCCATTGAGGGTGTTTAGTCGCTCGGCGAGGAAGCTCCAGAGCTCCGGGAGGCTGCGGACGTTGACCCAGACGTAGAGGTCATGCGGACCGGTGGTAATGCCGACGAACTGGACTTCCGAGAGATTGGCGATCTCCTCGGAGAGCGGGACGGTGTGCTTGGGATCGGTGTTGACGCCGATAAGGGCGGTGACCGTGAAGCCGAACTTGGGCGGATCGAGGACGGCGGAGATCTTGATCCAGCCACCGTCCACAAGAGCCTTGAGGCGACGAGCGACTGTGCTTTCGCTGATGCCGAGGGCCTTGGCGAGGTCCACGTTGGCGGCGCGGCCATCCTTCACGAGCAGGTCAACAAGCTTCAGGTCAATATCATCGAGCGTACGATTTTCAGCTCCATTGATTGATAGTTGCGTCATTGCCCACCTACAGCATATTTTAGGGCGCCCTTTGTATCAGATATGCTGTTTGATGTCAATAAAGACTAGTCTGCCGCTAGATTGCCTCTCACTTATGTGAACCGGCAATAGGAAGGTACCTGGCTTGCAGAAGGGCCGCTCACCGGGCATGATACTGCCCACTTTCCTTTCTACGGTAAAGGAGCGCAGTGAGCACTTATCGGTTCAGCCACATCGGCCTGTGCGTGACGGACCTGATGCGGTCGCGGGAGTTTTACGAGAAGTACCTGGGCTTCAAAGTGAAGCACGAGATACGCCCGGGGATGAGCGAAACGCAGGACAAGTTCCTGGCGCTGAAGAAGGTGGACCTGACGGCGCTCTTCCTGACCAAGAACGGGTTCACGCTGGAGCTGCTGTATTACCATTCGCCGGGGACGGCGCCGAAGGCCACCCGGCCCATCAACCAGCCGGGACTGACGCATATCTCCATGCGGGTGCGCAACCTGGCGAAGCAGCTGGACAGGCTGGAGAAGTCGGGATACACCGTGCTGCGGGAGCGCTCCTACCATACGAACGCCTGCTTTATCCAAGACCCGGACGGCCAGCAGATCGAGCTGCTGGGAATACCGCCGAAGGCTCCGAAGCAGGGGAAGAGGCGCTAGAAGAGACGGTGCCAGAAGCGAATCTCACGTCTTGTATTTCCGGGATGCTGCACCGATACTACAGCCATCCAATTCAGAGACCGCAACTCAGAGGAGGACCCCATGTTTGAAATCCCAAAAAAGCCGTACGGCAAACTTGATCTCATCTCAGCGGACGACCATATCATCGAGCCTGCCGACGTGTGGACGAAACGCGCGCCGACGAAGCTGAAGGAGAAGGCCCCGAAGATCGTGGTGGGGGCTGACGGTGTGGAGATGTGGAAGGTGGAGGACCGGGCAACGCCGAACATCGGGCTCTCCGCCATGGCGGGCAAGTCGTTCGAGGAGTACACCGCCAAGGCGCAGAACTATAGGGACATGCGCTTGGGGTGCTACGACCCAAAGGCGCGGGTGGCTGACATGGACCTGGACGGCGTGAAGACGCAGGTCTGCTTCCCCACGGTGCCGAGCCTTGGCGGTGAGAACTTCTTCAGTATCAACGACCCTGAACTGCGCGACTGGGCGATCGCCACATACAACGACTGGGTAGTCGAAGAGTTTCAGCCGACGGCGCCTGGGCGACTCATCGGTCTCGGCATCCTGCCCCTGTACAACCCCCAGATGGCAGTAAAGGAGTTGAACCGCATCGTGAAGCGAGGCGTGAAGGCCGTCTCCATCCCGTGCTACCTGGAGGGGGCGAAGGACTGCAAATCGTTCGTTGACCCGTGGTACGACCTGGTGTGGTCGGCGTGCGAGGAGATGGACATCGCGATCAACCTGCACATCTCATCGGCGAAGCGAGGCGGCTCGGAGTTCTTGAAGAATCCCCTACCAGGGACTGCGGAGTCATACATCACGTCCGCGCCCTTGAGCAACTTCCAGATACTCTCCGACATCATCTGGACGGGCATGCTGCACCGGCACCCGAAGCTGAAGGTGGTTTCCAGCGAGGGGGGCATCGGCTGGGTGCCGTATTTCCTGGAGCGCGCCGACTACACCTACAACCGCCACCGCTACTGGACGAAGTCGCAGCTTACACAAAAGCCGTCCGAGTATTTCCACCGCCAGTGCTACGTGGCGTTCATCAGCGACGCCGCGGGCGTGGCGTGCCGGCACATGATCGGCATCGATAACCTGCTGTGGGAGTCCGACTACCCGCACACGGACACGACATGGCCCTACAGCCATAAGAGCGTCGAGCAATCGCTGCCCGGGGTGCCCGAGCACGAGCGGCGCAAGATCGTGTTCGAGAACTCGCAGCGCATCTATCACTTGAACTAGACGGGCGAGTTTCCATCGGCTTTCCCCTGAGCGGCCCAGACGCGGCACCGCGATAGAGTCATATCTTTCATTCGAGGAGGATGGGGTGACGCACAAGAAGAGCTTCCCGGTGTTCGATTGCGACGCGCACATCAACGATCCGTTCGAGATATGGGACTACGTGGAGCCGGAGTACCGCGACTTGGTGAAGCGCTCCTACTGGAAGGACGCGAAACACGCGGTGCTGAACGGGCGGACGGAGGTAATCGGCGGGGCGAACTCCGAGTTCCCGACGTTCAACCCAATCTGCATCGCGGGGCCAGGCTTCAACAAGAAGATCATCCGGAAGCTGGGCCAGATGCCGCTGACGCCGGAGCAGGCGGACTACGTGGAGCACAAGGGGGCAAAGGACCCCCGTGCCCGGGTCAAAGAGATGGATCTGATGGGGATAGACCAGGTGCTGGTGATCCCGACGATGATGGTGGCACACCTGCCGTTCGTGGAGAGCATCGAGGGAGCGGCGGCCTTCTGCCGGGCGTATAACAACTGGTCGCTGGACTGGTGCAAGCAGGCGCCGGGGCGGCTGTACGCGGCGGCAGCGCTGCCGGTGCAGAGTCCGGGGGCGGCGGCTGAGGAGATCAAGCGCGCCTCCAAGCTGGGCATCAAAGTGGGGCTTATCCGCCCGATAGACGCGCGGGGGAGCTACCCGAACCGCCTGGTGCGAACGGCGGACGCGGCAAGTGTGGCGACGTACGACCTGGTGTTCCGCACGTTCCAGGAGACGGGCATGGTGCTGGGGATGCACGCCTTTCCAACACCCCCTTCCGAGCCGAGCGCCACGATGGTGACGCCGGGCGAGATGCTGATGCGCGCAGGGGAAGGGGCAGTGCGCGCGCCGGATACGCAGACGATGAGTTTCATCTACGAAGGGATGACATGGCTGGCGCAGGTCTTCCTTTCCGGCTTCCTGGACCGCTATCCGAAGCTGAAAATGGCGATCTTTGAGTGCAACGCCACCTGGCTACCGCCGCTTCTGGACCACTGCGACCGGCTGTTCAAGCTCTACCGCCAGGAGAGACTCTTCCCCGCGAAGCGGCTGCCGAGCGAGGCCTTTGAGGAGCAGTGCGTCATCTCCTTCGAATCGGACGAGACGCCGGTCTTCCGCCAGTGGGACCGCTTCCAGAAGGTGGGCATCTGGGCGTCAGACGCCTATCACCATGACGCGGCGGACGCCTGGAGCGGCATCAAGGAGATGGAGGAGGCGGGCGTGCCCCTCGCGGTGCAGAAGCGGCTGATGGGCGAGAACGCATGCCGGATGTACGGCATCGAGCAGAAGCTCTTTGTGACGGAGGCGCCTTCGGTGATCGAGCGGCCGGCGTGGTTCCCGAAGAGCGAAGACCTGGAGCAGTGGTGGGAGAGAGAGGCCTATCCGCGCGGACGCCATCACCACGTGAAGCGCTAACCGCGCAGGAGACGACCATGACCACCGCAACAGCAACAACAGTCTTCGACAGCTGCAGCTACATCCTGGAGCCGGCTGCCATCTGGGAGCAGCACCTGGATGCCGCGTACCGAGTCGCCGCGCGCTCGGCCTTCTACTTCAATCTCGACGCCTCGGGCGTTATCACGACGATCCTGAACGGCAGATCGGCCAAGCCGATGAACTCCAGCCGCATCTTCCGGCAGGCGATCTGGCGGCCCGGGATGACGCCGGAGCAGATCGGCGACCTGGACCCGCGAGCCTTCCACCCCATCAACCCCGGGGCGTGGGATGCAGCGGCGCGCCTGAAGGACATGGACGCCATGGGAGTGAAGCAAGCGCTTCTCTTTCCGACGACGTTCGCGGAGTATTTCCCGCTTGTGGAGAATCCCGACCTGGCCCATGCGCTGGCGCGGGCGTACAACGATTGGATCGCCGACTTCGCCAAGGTGAACAGCCAGCGTCTCTTCCCGGTGGCCGTCCTCCCCGTCCAGGATACGGGCTTTGCCCTGGCAGAGCTGCGGCGCATCGCGAAGAGCGGCTTCAAGGCGGTGTTCATCCGTCCCGCCTATTACGGCGGCGGTTTCTTGAGCCACAAGCGGTACACCGCGCTCTGGCAGGAGCTGGAGGGATCGGGCATCGCCGCGTTCATCCACGCTTCGCCCGGGAGCACAAATGCCGAGTGGACGTCCACCGGGCCTTACGTGGAGCGCGTGGCGCTGAAGATGGCGATCGGCCATAACGTAGCGGAGGCGGTTGCGCTGGCGATGGACAATGCCGCGGCGCTGACGGCCTTCGCATTCTGCGGGCATATGGAGGAGTATCCGAAGCTGAAGCTGGCCTTCGCAGGGGCGGGAGCTTCACTTATCCCGCTGACGCTGGAGAAATCGGAGACGTACCTGACGGTTGCGAGCTACATCCGGGATGTGAGCCTGGAGCCGGAGCATATCTTTGTGGAGCGGCCTTCGCTGGTGACGTTCGACACATGGGAGAGCACGGTGGCGCGGCTGCACGATGCCTTCAGCCCCTTCGCGGCATGGGGATCGCGCTACCCGCACCACGACGCCTCCACGGCGCATGAGGCAATGGCGATGCTGAAGAAGCACAACGTCCCGGCAGCCGAGACACAGCGCCTGATGAGCGGCAACATCCTGAGCTTTTTGGGCGTGCGGTAAGCCCCGCGATGAAACAGATCGCCATCGGCAATGTGACCATCTCCAACGTCGTGGAGATCGGGCCTATGGAAGCTGATCACAAATACCTGCTGTTGGGCTCGACGCCTGAGGTGCTGGACCGGCATAAGGAGTGGCTGACGCCGCACTTCATGACGCCGGAGCACAAGCTGCTCATGAGCATCCACACGTACATCGTGAAGACGAAGCGGCACACAATCCTGGTGGATATGTGCTTCGGCAACAATAAGCAACGGGGGGCGAACGCGAAGGCCACGAACATGAACACGCCCTACCTAGATAACCTGGCGAAGGCAGGCGCGCCGCCCGATACGGTGGACTATGTGCTGTGCACGCACCTGCACAACGACCATGTGGGTTGGAATACGAAGCTGGTGAACGGGAAGTGGATGCCGACGTTCCCCAAGGCGAAATATCTGATGTCGAAAAAGGAGTACGGTTACTGGAAGGAGCGCAAAGAGGGCGACTTCAGCTACGACTCTTTTGTGGACAGCGTGCTGCCAGTGGTGGAATCGGGACAGGCAATGATGGTGGAGAGCGATTTTGTCATAGAGGACGAGGTGCGGCTGGAATCCGCGGCGGGGCATACGCCGGGGCAGGTCTCGCTGAAGGTGAACTCGAAGCGGCGAGAGGCGGTGCTGTGCGGCGATCTGATGCACCACCCGGCGCAAATCGGCGAGCCGGACTGGAATATCCCGTATGACGTGGACCCGCCGGGGACGCGGCAGGCGCGTCGGGATTTCTTCAAGAGGTATGCGGACACGGGGGCATTCATCCTGCCCGCGCACTTCGCCGACCCAACGGTTGGGCAGATCGTGAGCAAGGGGCATGGGTGGATGTGGCGACCGTACTTTGGGGATTGAGGGAACAGGAGACCTCACCCTGGCTCTCTCCCGGACGCTCCGATAAATCGGAGCTGGGAGAGGGTAGGGGCGCAATGATGCGCCCGGTGGGGAGGGGCGCTCCGGTGCGGCCCCGATGCAACATGCGGGGTGAGGACACACACGGTCCGAGCAGTCCGGACTCGTAGGAACGAGAGTCCTTCGGAAAGGGACCGCGTTCGTCCGATGGAATCGGACCACCCCTACGCAGATTCGGGTTGCAGGGCAACTCGGACGGCGTAGGCCCGTTCGTCGTGGCGATTCGGCATCGCCGCTTCTTAGGGCGACGGAGGGGGAGACCCTATGCGTTATCCCGGTCTTCCGAATCCATGAGGCCCTTTGCAAGGGTCATGAGGCGTTCGGAGCGCTCCTTGCCGACCTGCTTGGATGAGAGATAGTGCCCCAGGAGCTGAAGGGGCGTTTGCTGCTCAAGGGAAAGGGCGCCGAGTCGCGGGCGGGATGTGCGTTCCACATCGCGGGTGATGGCGGCGATAGCGTGCGCGCCGTGGCGTTCCACGGCTTGGCGAATCTCGCGCTCGCGGAGCATGGCTGCGAGGGACGCGGGGAGCTTGATGTGGAGACGGACGATGGCATCGGCTATATGATGGCGCTCTATGGCCTGGACGACGGTTAATGTTGGGTCCAGATCGTTCTCCAGAAGGGTCACGTCTATCGTGACGAAGGCTCGAGCCTGGACAGGATGGAAATCGAGCTTGGCAACGCGTTCGCCTAACGGCCTCGCAGCATCAAGCTCGACGATGTAGAAGCCCTTCGCTTCGTGATCTTCTTCGCCGAAGTCTATGCGCTGGAGGCTGCCGGGATAAAGCATCGGCGGGCGCTGGCTCAACTCCTGTCGGTGGTGGATGTGGCCAAGGCCGACGTAATCGGCAGGCAGGGCCGTGAGGGTGCTTTGCATGAGGACATGGTCGTAGCCGATCATCATGGAGCGTTCGGTGCCGAGCTTTGCGGTGCCGACGGTAACGTGGGCGGCAACGATGGCAGGAGTGGAGCGGTCGAGCTCATCGGCGGCGGCCTGGATGGCATTGGTGAGCTTCTGCTCGAGCAGTTTGTTGATCTGCTCGAAGGGGAGGTTACGGACGTCATCGCGGGCGAGGAAGGCGCTACGCCGAATCCAGGGGATGGCGAGCACTTGCAGGGGGCCAGCCCGGGTCTTCACGCGGTAGACATCCAGCCGATCGGTGACGGTGACGTTGGGGACGTTGAGGGTGTCGAATATCTCGATGGAGTTGGCCTTGTAGGAGGCGTGCGGGAGATCGTGGTTGCCGACGAGTAGGACCACGGGGATGCCTGAAGCGGCGAGCCGGGCGATGCGTTTAGCGAACTCGCGTTGGTGGGTCTGAGTAGGCTCGCGATTCTTATAGGCATCGCCGGTGAAGAGGAGGAGGTCCACCTTGTGCTGGATGGCATAGGCGACGACCTCATCGAAGGCGCAGAGGAAATCGAGGAGCCGGGTAGAGTAGCCGAGGTAGGGCTTGCGGTCTTCGCCGGGGGCAAAGGTCGGGGGCAGGCGCTCGATATCGACTTCGGCGGCGGGCCGCCCGTAGGTCTCAATCCCGATGTGGATATCGGAGACGTGCAAAATGCGCATAGCGGGCCGCCTGCGGAGGGATCGCGCTTAGTTGGGCTGGCTCATGGGACGAAAGACCATCTCCGGCGTGCGGCCCATGTCTATCAACTCGATGAGCATATCGCCTCGGATGCGATAGACCTGCTCGTGACTCTGGGCGCGGGTGTCTACGGTGATGGGGGTGATGAGGACGGTGGCGAGGCCACCCTTGGGAGCGACGATTTCCGCCTTGTAGGGCTTTTCGGCGAGAGTCTTGAGGTGATTGACGATGGGATCAACGCCGGTCTTTTCGCCCCCGTGCGTGCGCAGGAGGGCCTTGGGGTGGATCAAGGCCGCAACAGGCTGGTAGTCGCCCGTCTCGCGGGCCTTCTGGACGCGGCGAAGGAATTCGACGAGGAAGTCAATATCGCGAGTCTGCTGTGCGCGGGGGAAGACCATCGAGAACCTCTTGTGGAAAGTGGGGATAGTATAGCAGTGCGGGCGACCCCAGGCGAGGCGAGGGGCAGGGGAGAGAAAGGAGCCATCTATCCACAGAGGACACAGAGAGCACAGATTTTTGAAGGTAAAGAGCGAGCGTCACGGGAACACAAATAGAGGGGGAGGAAGACCAACGGTGATCTTATGGCGATGAGGGCTTGCGGTTCAGGTAGTGCTCTACCAGGCTGAAGAGGGCCTCCGCCGTTTTTTCCTTGAAGCCGATGCGGTCGGTGGTCCAGACGCTGCGCTCGACGAGCTCATAGCCGTCCTTGGTGGAGATGGCCATGAAGACGGTGCCGACGGGCTTACCCGGTGAGCCGTGGGAGGGCCCGGCGATGCCGGTTTCGGCGACGCCGATATCGGCCTGCATGAGGGCGCGTACGCCCTGGGCCATGGCGAGAGCCGTCTGCGCGCTGACGGAGCCAGCCTCCTTTAGCACATGCTCCGGGACTTTCAGCACGTGCATCTTGGGCTGGTTGCTATAGGCGACGACGCCACCGATGAAGTATTTCGACGAGCCGGGGATATTGTTGAGCAGATGGCCGACATAGCCGCCTGTGGTGGATTCGGCAACGGCGATGCGCTTGCCGGCGGCGATGAGTGCCTGGGCGACGCGCTCCTCCTTGGTCATAGGCACGGCCCTAGGCGGCAGAGGCCATCGCCCGGAGGCGAGCGACGCGCTCTTTGATGGGAGGATGGGTGGCAAAGAGGTTGTTCATGCTGCTCTCCTGGCCCTTTATGGGGTTGGCGATGTAGAGGTGAGCTGTGCCCTTGGTGGCGACCTCTAGCGGCTCAGTGTCGTTCGTAATCTTCTCTAGAGCGCCGGCGAGGCCGGCAGGGTAGCGGGTGAGGAGGGCGCTAGAGGCATCGGCGAGAAATTCACGCTGGCGGGCGATCGCGAACTGGATGACCTGGGCGGCGATGGGAGCAAGGATGAGGGCGACGATGGCGAGGACGAGGACAACCGCACCGGCCGAGCCTTCGCCCTTCCCTTTATAGCGCGTGCGGCGGCCTGCGCCGTACCAGGTGTAGCGAAGCATGACATCGGCCAGGACGGCGATGAAGCCGACGAAGACGGCGACCATGACCATCAAGCGCGTATCAAAGTTGCGGATGTGGGAGATCTCGTGGGCGATGACGCCCTCAAGCTCAAGCTTGCTCAGCTTCTGCAGAAGGCCGGTGGTGACGGCCACGGAGGCGTGGGCCGGGTCGCGCCCGGTGGCGAAGGCGTTGGGCGCGGTATCGTTAATGATGTAGACCTTGGGCATAGGGATGCCGGCGGCGATGGAGATGTTCTCCACGGTGCGATAGAGCTCAAGATGCTCCTGCCTTTTCGCTTCCCTAGCTTCCGAGATGCCGAGGACGATGCGATCCGACGCGCGATAGAGCCAGAGGGCGAGGAGGAGAGCAAAAGCCGTGAGCACGAGAGAGACGACGCCTGCCGGAGCGACCGGCAGGCCGAGGACGATGCCCACGGCGAAGGCAATGAGGCCGATGAGCAGAACGAAGGCCGCAATGAAGAGCGCCGTCTTGCGACGGTTCTCTTCGATAGCGGTGTAGATATTCAGGGAGCTAGTTGGTGAACTTGACCTGGACATCGGCACGCGCCGCTTCCTCTGCCTCGAAATAGCCCTCTTCTTTGAAGCCGAACATTCGCGCGACGAAGACGGCGGGGAAGACCTGAATCTTGGTGTTCAGGTCGCGGACGTTGGTGTTGTAGAACTGGCGCGCATAGGCAATCTTGGCCTCCAAGTCTGAGAGCTCGCCCTGGAGCTGGAGAAGGTTTTGGTTGGCTTTCAGCTCGGGATAGGCCTCTGCGACGGCGAAGAGGCTCTTCAGCGCGCCAGTGAGCATGTTGTCCGCCTGAGCGGCCTGCTGAGGCGTGCCTGCAGACATGAGGGCAGCGCGGGCCTTGGTGACATTCTA
>Ga0194132_10003539_pt1 | contig 27649 bp, 24 predicted proteins | sample TA2KigOf80mmetaG_FD_148612 | JGI IMG/M metagenome (GOLD analysis project Ga0194132, IMG submission 148612) | Freshwater microbial communities from Lake Tanganyika, Tanzania - TA2015054 Kigoma Offshore 80m | ecosystem: Environmental > Aquatic > Freshwater > Lake | place: Tanzania: Lake... | reverse complement strand
CATAATTTGACAAAAAGTCTTCACATGGCATGTTTTTCTTTGTTGGAATGTATACTCCTTTTACTTTTTCTACTCCTTGCATTTTCGCTTCTCGAAGAATGTGTCCGAGAATGGCATCCTCAACTCCTCTTCCCATAACCCTGCAACTCAAAAGAAAAGTGTCAATGCTCCATTCTGTAGGAGTGTCCTTGTTAACTATGAAAACACCGGTGATCCCATTATCTCCGAACTTGTCTTCCACCTGCGCACATCCAACCATCTTCGATTTATCTTTGGAGAATCTAACAATATCTTCTTCTTGATATCTTTTTGTTGTAAGATTGAATTGATTTGTTTTTAATGTTAGTTGCGATATTCTTGGTATGGTAAATTGATCTGCATATTTTATTCTGATTTTTATGTTGAGTTGATTTAGAAACTCATCCAAGTTGGTTGCCGTGCTTTCTAATTCTTTTCTAGCTTTTTGTTGTACATACATTTTACCACGGTTTAGATCTTCGTCTGTAATTTGTAGTACATTGAAATCATTTAGTGACGTTAAAGTTTGAGCATACAATGAAGGATCATTGGGAAGATTAACAGACAATACCTCGGGTAAACTGGATAATACAAATTCTCTATTTACAGGATCATCATCAAAGTAAGCGATACTGTTTAAACCTATGTTGAGCTCGTTTACTATCTCTTTTAAATTAGAAACTTTGTCATTCCAGTTAATTCTCATGCTGGCAAAGTGTTCCTCACGAAGAATCATGTAAGGGTGATCTCTAATTACCTGAATTGCATCATCAAAATTATTTTTACTATTAATTGCAAGAATTACTCCTCGCTGCCAATATGCCAATAGTTGACGCTGAAATTCCACATATGCATTACCAGGAGAAGTTGGACCAAGTTTGATCCCATCAAAACCATCTTCTCCTACTATACCACCCCATAACGTGTTGTCAAGATCAAGAACTATGCATTTTTTATTCAATCCCAGCATGACTTTGATGTAGCCCATTAGATCATTGGCAAAACGAGGTATGAAATCCAGCGAGATTTTGATATCGCCAAAGAGAAATTTACGATAATCAAAAACATTGGTTTCTCCGTAACGCATTACAAACTGATTAAAATCATACATATACACGGAAGGCTCATTAATCAAATTAGAATTGAGCTTCGCATTGATGTCACGAATCATATCATGCATACCGAACTCTGTCTTGGTTTCGATCAGGCCATTTGGTGAATAGGTCGGAATGTTGAAGTTTGTTATAACCAATTTTGAATTAGATTGTTTTGTAAATGACTTTATCAAACTAAGCAGTTCATTGGTCTTCGTTTCAACGAATTCTTTGCGTTGTGCAATATCAAGTGAATATGGTGAATAAAAGTAATTTCCAAGTATGCTCCTAGTATCTAAAATTAAAAATGTAATATCTGGTTGAAACTTGTACAGATTACTTTCTCTATTGAGAATTTCTTGTGCATATTGATTGTATCCTCCTACATAGGAAATGCATTCGATTTTTTCTCCTGCACATTTTACACGTAGCGTTTCTTCAAGTCCATTTATTGTGAAGCTGCTCAATATGGCAATTTGGATTTTTTTGTCAAGTTTAATGTTGGGGACAGTACTAGCTTTTGCCATATAGTACGATATCTTTTCTTCTTCAAACACAACTAAATGTACATAATTTAAGATAAATACCTTAATTGCTTAATTTTTTCATAACACTGACTGAATTTGTTAAAATCATCCTCTTAGGTCAAATGTCATACATTGTTGCACGATCAAGTTTGTTAGTGTATTGAGTATAATTTCTTAGAAAGGTATAGATTTTACAGTTTTCAGTAGTCAATAATTTATGCCTGATGAGAAGAAAACTTCCTCAATCAATGAGGGAGAAATCATGAGCTATTATGGATATAGTGGCTCATTTGGAAAGATACAACTAAAAGCAAAACTATTTCGTTCATGGATTCTACATTCTATTGCTTATTCATCGCCACAATCAAGCTTTGTAGTAAAACTTCAACGCTCAAGGGGAGTCAAAATAGGAAAAAATTGTCACATATCGCCTTATGTCTTGATAGATTTGGTCTATCCAAGTCTGGTCAATATTGGAGAGAACGTCACAATAGGTTCTAATGTAATGATCTTTGCCCATAGTAATCCAACCGCTAATTTGTCTTTAAAGAAAGGAAAATATCCAAGAAAAACAGCTCAAGTTACAATCAAATCCGGAGCTGTGCTGAACCCGGGGTGTATAATCACATCTGGAATTACTATTGGAGAGAATTCAATGATATCGGTAGGTAGTGTTGTAACACAAGATATTCCAGATTGTTGTGTTGCGGTTGGTAATCCCGCCAGAGTAGTAAAGAGAATCGATGAATAGGCAGTGGTTTGTTGGATTTTGAGATGGTTGTAACAACTGGTGTTAAAAGTTGAATATATTGGGGATTGATTTTGAAGATTGGTTCCATCCTGAACTAATTCAAAAATATCTCATACAAAGCTCAAGGCAACCTTCAGTGATAAATGGAATTGATAAGATACTAAATTGGTTACGTAAAAATGAAACATACGCCACATTTTTTGTGGTAGGCGAATTATTACAATTCAAACCTGAGCTAATGGATAAAATTCTTGGAGATGGTCACGAGATCGGTTTTCATACTATGCATCACACTAGGCTTGACACACCGGGGTTTAGAGAAAAATTTGATGGTGAATTGAAAGACTTTGCCAGATTAACAGATGGTAAATCCAAGGGGTTTAGAGCACCTACGTTTTCTCTAAATATTCATAGTGCGTGGGCTGTAGATGATCTTGCCAATAATGGTTATCTGTACGACAGTAGCGTGGTACCTGCCAGAACAAGCCTATACGGTTTACCAGAGGCAGAATCCAAGCCATATAGGATTTCAAGTAGTACGTTGATCAAAGACGATCCCCAAGGCAGGATAATGGAATATCCCTTGTTAGTGACTAATCTTTTTGGCAAAAAAATTCCTGCTGCCGGAGGGTTTTACGTTAGGGTTTTGCCGACCAAAGTGATAACTGATGCAATAAATGCAAACGAAAAGGTTGGAATACCTGCGTGTCTTTATGTACACTCTTGGGAATTGACACCTGAATTTATGCCAAAGATTCAAATGCCATTCAAGGACAGATTCATAACTTATCACAATATTGAAAAAACATTATCACGAATGACAACAATTTTAAAAAAATTTCAATTCACGTCGTTTAGTAATTATATCAATAAAAAAAACCCAGGTTAGTTTTTTCCATATGCAGAACTAAAATACTGTAAGGTTTCTTTTATTCCATTTTTGATTGAAGTTTTCGGTGTCCAACCTAATTCCTTAATTTTTGAATTGTCTACAACGAAATTTCCCACATCTACTCTTTTTGTATAATTAGGAGTTTGAATATATTTGATTTTGGAATCCGTCAGCTCTTTTAACATATTTCCTAGTTCATAGAACCAAGTTTTTTTGCCAGATGATATCCAATATAGATTTCCAGATTTACCTTTCTTCAGTATTTTTGTTATGGCATCGACTACGTCTGAAATGTAGATTATATCGCGATAAAACTTTCCTTCATTATAGATTGTGACTTCTTTTCCCCTAAATGCTTTGTAGATTAGAAAATTGATCGCATTTTTGTATGGAACTATTTGTTCTCTTGGACCAAATGAATTGGTTATGCGAAAGACTCTTGTATCTAGCCCATACACTTGATGATATATTTTGCAAAAATATTCGCTACTTAGTCGATTTACTCCATAAATTGTAGTTGGGTTACACGGAGAAGTTTCGTTCACAGGAAGCTTCGCAGGCTTACCAATTACTATGAATGTGCTACCTAGAATGAATTTACACTTTGTTCCCATTTTTTTTATTTTTTCGAGAATAAACAATGTGGCTTTTGCATTCACATCCACATCATATAGTGGATCCTCGAACGATTTGGAATGTGATGTTTCTCCTGCCAGGTGTATAATTGCATCGGGTTTGTTTCTTTCAATACTCACCCCCATCTTTGAAAAATCTGTTATGTCAACTTGTTCGAGTCGTATTCTATCTAAAATATTAACAAGATTCTGTTTTTTTTGAGAGTTTCTAGTCAATACAATTAACTCGTTATCGGTTTTTAGTAATGTATCACAGAGATGACTTCCGACAAAACCAGCACCACCAGTTATCATGATTTTCATGTCTTTCAAAAATGATCTTGAATCAATCTAAATAAACTATTATAATCAATGAATGATTTTGTCTAAACATTTTATTGTCAGTGTTCTAATTTTGCAGTGACAGACGACAAACATGCGAATTATGATGGATTTAGACGGGGTTATTTGCAAATTAAAAAATCCTGATCAATCGTATTCTGATGTAGAACCTAACAAAGATGTCATCGAGTTGATGAGAGAGTGGAAAGATCAAGGACATACAATACTTGTCTACACTGCAAGACATATGAGAACGTGTAAAGGGGATGTTACTGAAGTAATCAAAAAAATAGGTAAAACAACTGAAGATTGGCTCAAAAAATGGGATGTACCTTATGACGAACTGTATTATGGAAAACCGTATGCAGATATTTACATTGATGATTTAGCGCTAACATTTAACACTGCCAAAGATATCAAAGTAAAGTTTGAATCATTGAAGCTGAACTTTGTGATTCCTATGGCAGGTGAAGGTAGGAGATTCAAAGAAGCTGGATTCGAAAATCCAAAATACATGATAAGAGTCAAAGACAAGACGTTGTTTGAATTGGCTTTAGAGAGTTTGCCTCTAAGTATTTCCAATCAGATTGTCTTTGTTTGCCTAAAGGAACATGAGAAAAACTACAAAGTGAGTGATTTTATTAAAAAAACAATGAGCAAAAAATACTCAAAATTAGATTATAGAGTGATATCCATACCAAAGATCACAAGGGGTCAAGTGGAGACGGTTCTTGAATGTAAAAAATACATCAATAACAACCATCCATTGGTTATTTACAATATAGATACTCATTTTAAATCGTCAAGATTAAAATCAAAATTGTTAACAATAAAGAATCAGAACGTAGATGGAATTCTTGGTGTCCATAACTCAAATAATCCTAAGCTTAGCTTTATCAAATTAAAGTCAAATGGATTTGTAAAAAGGACAAAAGAAAAACAAGTAATATCAAATATGGCATCTACTGGCCTGTATGTTTTTACAAGAGGTTCAGATTTTGTAAAGGCGGCTGAATACATGATTAAAAATAATATTAAAACTAACAATGAATTTTTTGTGGCAGAATTATACAATATTTTGATTAAAGATGGTAAAAAATTCACGGTAGATATTGCAGAGGAGTTTATTCCACTTGGGACTCCAGACGACTTGAAAAATTTTTCTAGTTCAAAAAAGTGAGTTTGAACGCTGTTGAATCATTACGTATCTGTGTTAATACTGAGTGCAGGGAAAATACCATCGGAATTAGAAGGAATTTTTGGGAACATCCCTTCAGGCCTCATTCCAATAAACGGAAGTCCAGTAATATTCAGAATTATTGATAAATTGATTGGTGAGGGGTTTTCAAAAATTTCAATTACAGTTGGATATAAAAAAAATAACATGATGAGAATACTTGAACAACATTATAAAAACAAAGTTAAATTAAATTTTATAACAACAGACCATACAAAGGCTCCAGGCAACTCTATTGTGGAATCGTTGTCTCACATCGATAACGACGGATTATTAATTATCTTGGGCGATACTCTAATGAAAGATAGCTTAACTGACATATTACATAGTAACAAAGATTTTGTTTTAACATCTAATAATTTTATTAATTCGGAAAACTGGTGTCTTGTCAGACAAAAAAATGGCACAGTTGATTCAATTCATGATAAAAAACCAGAATTGCAAGGAACCGATTTATACGCGCTAATAGGAATATACTATTTCAGCAACTTAAAGATTCTCAAAGATATTACTAAGAATTTAAACATGGGTGGAAGAATTGAGATTAGTCATTTATTGGAATTGTATAAAGAGCATCTTCCAATTTCTGCAATTGAGTCAAAGCAATGGTTCGACGTGGGACATAAAAATACGTATTATGTTTCAAAGAAAAAGCTACTGCAGGGGAGATTTTTTAATTATCTTGAGTATGATGAAACAAAAAGTTTAGTCACAAAAACAAGCGATAGTAAAACTAAGTTGATTAATGAAATTAGATGGTACCAGAATATTCCAGCTGATATCAAGCCATTAATCCCAAACGTGCTTGATTATAGCTATTCAGATAGCCCATACATCAAACTACAACACATACCAGCTCCAACTTTGGCCGAATTATGGTTATATGGAGATTTACAGTATGCGACATGGGAAAACATACTTAAACAACTTTTTGAGATGATCAGTTTTTTTAAAAAACACACAGGTAATGTTTCACAAATAGATTACGAGCAGATCTACATCAAAAAGACAGAACAAAGAATATCACATCTTTTATCTGAAAACAAGAAATTTGAAGCCATACTTCAAACAGATACGATCCGCATTAATGATCAATCACACATAAATTGGAATAACTTGAAAGAGAAAATATATCACAATATTGAGAAATTGTTCAACAACACAGACAACTGTTTTATACATGGTGATCTTTGTTTTTCAAATATTTTGTATGATTTGAATCACAGTAATTGTAAAGTAATTGATCCTAGAGGAATGTGGGGCGAGAGTGAATATGGGGACATAAAATACGATGTTGCAAAACTAAGACATTCTCTTGTAGGCGGATATGATGCAATCATAAATGGATTGTTTTCAATCGAGCATAAAAATGATTCAGAGATAAATGTAAGTATATTCAAACCAGAAAATTATGAAAGAATAGCTAATGATTTTGATAAATATGTTAGATCCCAGTGGGATCTTAACCAGATAAAAATGATCGAGGGTTTGTTGTTTGTTTCAATGTTACCGCTACATCAGGATAGCTTTGATAAGCAACTTGCGTTATATTCAGTAGGAATACAACGATTAAATGAAATTATAGATGCGGTATGATCCTACAATGGAATTGAAGCTGACTGTCGCAATACCGAATTATAATGGTGGAGAAAATCTAAGAAGAGCAATAGAATCTTGCAAGCATATTAAGCTTAATGCAGATGATTATGAGATATTGGTGGTTGACAATAAATCTACAGACAATTCGGTTCAAATAATAAATGAATTGAAAAAGGAACTTCCAAACATCAGATTATGGGAAAATGAAAGAAATGTGGGTCGAATACAAAACTGGAATGTATGTCTTGAAAAATGCAAAGGAAAATTCTTGATTTTACTATTTACCAATGATTCAATAAGTAAAGAAAACAACATACACGAAGTCATGGGTATTTTGGATTTGGACGAATCCATATCATTATCCATATCTGCACTTGTAAAGAGAGAATCAGATAGAGAATATATTAAAAAAAAATATTTTGATAAATTAATCAAGTGTCCCTCGTTCAAATTTACTGAGGATTCAATTACTAGAGGTATGTTCCCATTTGGAAGCATTGAGTCCATCATCTATAGAGTCGATGATATTCGCATCTCCAATAGCACTTTTGTTGAACAATTACCCATCAATGCAGATGAGGTATTTTCATATGCCTTAGCAATCAAACGAAAATACATTCTCTTTAATCCTCATCCTCAAATTGTTTGGGATCTGACACAGAGTAGGTTTCATGGGAAAATGAAATTTCAAGATGTGTTTAAAGAGCACATAGAAGCGATCGAAATGATAAAAAATATTGGCAACTTGAAGATCAATTATGGTCTGTTATTGACGTATAGGTTGGTTAATTTATTGAAATATTCAGTCAATTCTAATAAGAAAAACTCAGAGATGTGGCGTTACTTGTTTTTTGAGATGATGGCTAAAAGATGTTTTTTTACATTTGACTTTATACTCATAAAGACATTGTTTGAAAAACTACAAAACGCAAAAGGTGATACAGATGATGTTTTCTTCAAAAATATAATATCAAAATGCATAGCCAACTAGGCTAATAATATCTTGTAGATTGTTCCGTCCAGTAACGAGATAACGTATAGTGCACCATCAGTCCCAAACTCAATATCACTAATAACTCCAAAATTGGTTGCAAACAAAATTTCATCCATAGGCTCATTTATGGAATCACTCTTCATTGATGTATCAGTATTAACAATAAAATCCTGTAGGTTTGAACTGTTGAAAATAAATCCCGTCCGATCGTCATTTAGTTGAAATTTGTAAATATTACCATTGTTTGAATCTGCAACAAACAACCAATTTTTGTATTTACCAAAATGATCAGAATTTGCAAATGAGATGCCTGTTATTCCATTTGGTGATTCCCAACTAAATTTTGGATCACCATACAGATATTCCTCGTAACCAGGTTGACTATACAATGGAGTTTTTGACGGACCAACAACTTTGGACCAGCCGCTATTGAATTTTTTAGAGATCAAGTTGATTTCATCAAATTTATCAGGTCCATTTTCTGTCATCCATAAATAATCAGTCACTGGATCTACAGCAAGGCCGAAACTATTCCTAATTCCAATGGCTTTATACTCTCCTGGCGGATCAACTTGCAAAATTACGCTTGTGTCTTTCCAATTCCCGAAAGACAGCTCATTGTGTGCAAATTTTTTGATACAGGATTCTAGATTTGCCAATATAAAAAGCGGGTTTGTTTCCCAAGGATTTTCTTTAAGTAATTCATTTTTTTGTTGCCAGCCTGCGGGATTAGTGGTATGTTGCTTAAAGGAAACATTGATGCAAGATAATGTGTTCGTCAAGCTATCAGAAAGTGTCTTACGAGATTTTTCATCGGATCGTCCACTATCACTAAAGTGTCTATAGCTTTCAGATGAGGGATGATTCTGCAACACACCAGCCTTGTAACTCTCACCAGTTACAGCATAAACTATACCTTTGGAATCACTCACCATTACCCCACCGTTATAGGTTACTTCATCAGACGATAACCGCTTGATTAATCTTGGATTTGATAGTTTTTCCCCATCCCAATCGTATTTATATATTCGATTTTCAAGAGAAAGTCCGTTATCATGGAATGATTCGGTGAAAAATAGGTATACTTTTGATCCCACATTGGTAATTCCTAATAATCCCTGTTCACCATAATTGCTTACTTCTACATCCAGTACTGGATCATTTTGGAGTATTCCATTTCTAACGAGTCTAACTTTTCCGTCATTTTTTTGTAATACCAATATATCATCACCAACAAAAGTCATTGTGGTTGGAACAGATAGTCCAGAAACAAATTTTTCAATTTTGAAGTCGGTATCAAAAACAGTTGGTATTTTTACTTCAGTTGGAATTTCAATTTTTTGTATTTGGGCATTGCCCACTGCAACATATCCAATCGCCCATGGGTGCACCACACAATAATACGAATAGCTTTTGTCATCTTCAGTAAAAGTGTAAGAGAATGAGCTGCCCATTTTTATCAATCCACTATCAAAAATTTTGTCTGGCTGTCCAGGGAATCCACTTGTTACAGTGTGTAATGCATCATCATCATTTGTCCAAGTTAACGTATCACCTACTTTGATAAATATTTGTGTTGGTGAGTAGCAATTTTCTTTGATTTCGCATCCTTTATTGTACGAGTTTTGAATAATTCTAATATTGTGTGTATCATCTGCAAAAACAGATTCTTGTCCAGAACCGATTACAGCCCCAAAGATAATAGTAAAAATAAGCAGAAAAATCTTCATTAATGTGAATTTATCGATAGCCATTTAATAATCGTAATCTAGTAAATATAATAGCCTAAAATGTGCACAAAGGTTACTAAATGAAAATTGCTCTAGTTTGTCCCGCATCATTGCCCGCGACTCAGTTTGGAGGAATATTGTTTATTTGTGTGGACATAGCCAAAGAATTATCTAATGAAAATCACGATGTGACTATTTATACTACAGATTTAGATTTTGCAAATAATCCAAAAACGTTTAACAAAAATCTTCCAAGAACTGAGGTTATCGATAAATTCAAAATTAAACGATCACATGTGTGGTTATCACTCAAATTGTTTTTCATTAATCCTGGGATATACTTTCAAATGATGAAAGACGATGTAGATATAATTCACACTATAGGAGTCAGAAGCTTTCAATCATATATTGCTGCACTAGTTGCAAAGAAAAAAGACGTGCCACTTATAATATCCGATCAAGGCGGATTGACTACTCATCCAGATTTACGGAGAGATTTTCTCAATAGGATTTTGTATAAATGTCAGAAACCAATGATTAATTTTATAATTAATCAAGCTTCAAAAATAAGCGTAGCAAACGAATACGAAGAAAAAATTTTTACAGAGTATGGAGTCAAACCAAAAATCAAAATTATAAGAAACGGTATTAATTTACAAGATTTCGAAACTGTTTCTGTAAATTTTAGAGAGCGATATGGAGTTATTGATCGTTTTATTTTGTTTGTAGGAAGGTTTAGTCATGTCAAAGGAGTGGACACGCTAATTCGCGCAATTAGTATAATTAAGGATCATCCAGAAATGCAGAAAACAAAATTGGTAATTATGGGTGTAGATTTTGGATTTGAATCAACTATGATACAAATGATTAATGAGTATGACATTAAAGACAAAGTAATTGTCATCAGAAAACCACACAGAGACTATGTAATAGCAGCGTATTCATCGTGTGAGTTTTTGGTTTTACCCTCTAGATGGGAGCTTTCACCTTTGACACCATTAGAGGGGTTTGCATTTAAGAAACCAACCATAAGCACACAGTCTCATGGAATACCACATACTGTCACTAATGAGGAAACCGGAATATTAGTCGAGCCTGAAAACTATGAGCAACTTGCTAAAGCAATAATTGAGTTGTTAACCAACAATGAAAAAAGAACAAAGTATGGAAACGCTGGTTATAATTTGGTAAGGAATACGTGTAATTCCAAAATTATGGCTAAGAACACACTACAGATATACAGAGAAACTCTACATTAAAACTAATAAAAGAACCCCATTATTTCAAAACAGGACCTAAATGAAAAAAGACCAGAAATCTTCAAAAGTTCCTTTTTTTCGTCCATGGATCACAAATGGCGATAAGACGGCAGTAAAAAGAGCGCTTGATTCTACAATACTGACAGCTGGCCCAAAGTTGGAAGAATTTGAAAGATTGTTTGCAAAATTTACTGGCGCAAAATATGCCGTAGGTGTCTCTAACGCGACAACTGCATTACATTTGTCCTTAAAAGCAATGGGGGTAAGCAAGGGAGATGAAGTAATTGTGCCAGATATGACCTTTGTTGCTACCGCAAACGCAGTAATCCATTGTGGTGCCGTTCCAGTCTTGGCAGATATAGAAAAAGATGATCTTAACATTTCAGTCAACTCTATTAAAAAAAAAATTACTAAAAAGACTAGAGCTATCTTACCAGTACATTTTGCGGGAAAGATTTGTAACATTAAAGAGATAGAAAAAATTGCAAAATCAAATAATTTATTGCTTATAGAGGACTGTGCACATTCAATTGGTGCTCGGTTAGAGGGCCGCCATGTTGGAACATTTGGCGATGCTGGTTGTTTTAGTTTTTATCCAACAAAGAACATTACAACAATCGAAGGTGGAATGGTGATCACCAATTCCAAAAAAATTGCTGACTACATAAAAACCGCAAGAAGTCATGGTATGACAAAGACATTATCACAGAGATATTCGAAGGGTAAACCATGGGATTACGATGTCATAGAGCCCGGATACAACTTTAGATTGGACGAAATTAGAGCCTCGTTGGGGATTAGCCAATTAAAGAGAATAAAAAAATTGAATTCGTTTAGAAGTCGAGCTTATAGATACTACAATATGAAATTGCAAGGTATAGAGGGAGTAACAACACCAACACCGATACGTGATGAAACTAATGTTTGTCATTTGTACATAGTCAAAATAGACGAAAAATACAAAATGTCACGCGATCAATTATTTAGAAAACTATCAGAAAACGGAATTACTGCTACTGTACATTACAAGCCATTACACTTATTTTCTGCTTACAAGAAATTGATCAGAAATAATGACGATTTGAGAAATTCTGAGCAAGTATATGACGAGATAATCTCATTGCCATTTTATCCTCAGATTTCAAAGGTTGATCAAGAGAAGGTGATCAACTGCATAAAAAGTAACAATTTGTGAGATTTGTTTATTATGCATCAGACTGCAAAAAGGATGAATTAATTGAACATAGTAGTAGGAATCCCAGCATATAATGAGGGAAAGAACATAGCTACTCTTATTTTGAGGCTAAAAAAGATAACCGACAAAATCATTGTTTGTAATGATGGTTCATCCGATATGACTGGTGAGATTGCGGAAAATCTCGGTGCAGTTGTAATAACCCATGAAAAGAACCTTGGATATGGTGCTGCAATTAAAAGCATCTTTAGAAAAGCCAAAGAGTCAGAAACCGATGTTCTAGTTACATTTGATGCGGATGGTCAACATAGAGTAGAAGATATACAAATGGTTATTGATCCAGTTCTTAAAAATGATGCCGACATAGTCATCGGCTCAAGGTTTCTAAAAAACAATGAGGAAGTTCCTGAATATAGGAAACTCGGAATAAAGGTACTAACAAAAATTACAAATGCTTCAATTAACGAAAAGCTTACAGATTCTCAGAGTGGTTTTAGGGCGTATAGTAAAAGAATTCTGTCAGAGTTGAACCCTTCTGATCCTGGAATGGGGATCTCAACTGAGATTCTGATTAAAGCAAGTAGCAAAGGGTTCAGAATTATTGAGGTACCAATCACAATACTGTATGGGGAAGACACATCAACACACAATCCCGTATCACATGGCGCCTCAGTATTGTTAAGCACCATAAAATACACATCAATAGAACATCCTCTGAAGTTTTATGGGATTTCCGCATTTGTTTTCTTGGCAATTGGACTATCGTTCATACTCTGGACAATTCAGATTTACTCTGATGAAACGCGAATAGTCACAAATATTGCTCTAGTAGGGATAGGCTCGACCATATTGGGTTTGGTACTGTTGATTACTGCAATTCTACTTTATTCACTAGTTAGTGTAGTTCGAGAACGCGATAGTCCCTAAATCACTACTTTATGAATAAAAATCAGGCATGAATGACAAATGGGATAAAATTAGATCCAAGATATTTGGGTTTAAAGATTTAGCATTTATCGGTATTGGAGATATAGTTGGAACTGGCATTTCTGCTATTTTTTGGTTTTATATCGCTACTGTGTTGAATCCAGAAAAATACGGAGAGGTACACTATTTTCTTGGTATTGCTGGAATTGCTTCATCAATATCGTTATTTGCAACTCAAAATACGATTACGGTCTATACAGCAAAAAACGTAAAGATTCAATCTGTATTTTATTTAATTTCGCTTATAATTGGCACCATTATATCACTGGCTGTCATATTAATTTTCTATCGAGTAGATGCAGGCATAATTATTTTAGCGTATATCATAAATGTTTTGGCAGTTGGAGAACTACTTGGTAAAAAACAATTTTCTCAATATTCAAAATTTATTTTAACACAAAAAGTTTTGACTTTAGTTTTGGGAATTGGTTTCTACTATGTTTTTGGTGCAGATGGGATCATCTATGCCCTAGCGCTATCATATGTTGCATATACAATAAGAATCTACAAAGGGTTTGCAGAAAATAAAATTGATTTTTCGTTAATGAAGACTAGGTTAGGATTTATTGTAAATAACTACATGGTAGGGCTTGTTAGTGGTTTTGTAGGTCAAATTGATAAATTGATAATCGTACCATTGTTAGGATTCTCCCCTTTAGGAAATTATAACTTGGCGTTACAAGTCATAGCAGTATTGATGACTTTTTCTTCAATTTTATTCAAATATTTGCTGCCACAAGATGCAACTGGAAATCAGAATTTATTATTAAAGAAATTCACAATTATGATTGCAATTGGGGTAACAATTTTTGGAATAATCTTAGTACCCATAATAATGTCAGTTGTATTTCCAAAATTCCTAGAGGTTTCTGGCGCAGTTCAGATCATGAGTTTGGGCATAATTCCAGGTACAGCCGATATGGTATATACATCAAGGCTACTTGGCAGTGAAAAAAGTAAGTTTGTTTTAATCGCAGGATTGATATCTTTATCAATTATGATCGTAGGCATGATTGTTCTTGGATCCAGTTTCGGTACAACAGGCATAGCAATCACATACGTACTTGCCCTTTCGGTAAAGGCGACATATCTTCTTTGCATTAACCGTCTTGTTAAATAAGGAAACAAATTGTCACAAACAAAAAGCCACCCAATATTGGATATAGTAGAAAGGAAAATTACCTACGTAATCAATAAACCGGTTTTATGTTTGAGCATAATTGGAATTGTTGGATTATTAATTCGAATCAAGTATTTTCCATTCGAAATTCCAATAATTCTTGACGCATCTGGATACTTTTGGTACGCCATAGACACAAAGGTGCTTGGGCACTTTCCCACTGCTGAATGTGGTTGGAGATGCACTTTTCCAAATAATGCTTGGCCTGCTTTGTTGTCTGTGTTTTTCTCATTACTAAATTCCAACAATTTTATGGATTACATGAATATTCAAAGGGTATTAACAATCTCAATTTCCGTGCTAACTATTATCCCAATTTACCTTTTATGTAGAAGATTTTTGGAAAAGCGTTACGCGCTGTTTGCAGCTACATTATTTGTAATTGACCCAAGACTCATACAGAATTCATTACTTGGAATCACAGAGCCGTTTTTTATTTTGACCATATCGATATCATTATTTTTATTTCTTAGCAATAATAACAAAGCTATCTATGTTTCATTTGCTGTTGCTGCCATCTCTGCTCTGATTCGATATGAGGGAGCTCTCATGATAATCCCGTTTACGATTATGTTTTTTGTCAGATTCAGAAAGGAAAGAAAAGTTGTATTTAGATATCTTGGTGCGTTAGTTGTTTTTGTACTTGTTTTATTACCAATGACTTACGTAAGATTTGAAACGACTGGTCAGGACGGTATAATCAGTCACATAACAAAGGGTCCCAAATACTATCAAGACGTAGCAGAGGAACATAACGAGGAGTTTATTCTATCACATTTTGTGATTTTGGGCATAACAAATACGGTAAAATTCTTGGCTCTTGTCTCCCTACCTACTTTCATTCTTTTCTTGCCTCTTGGTGTTTTCATAGTTTTTAGGAAAATTGATTACAAAAAGGCCACGATCATAATAACTGCGATAATTATGCTAATTCCAGCATTTTACGCATATTCACGAGATTATCAAGAAGTTCGATACCTATTAGTTTTGACGCCAATATTTTCTGTACTGTCAATTCTTACCGTAAAAAAAGTAGAAAGTAAATTTAGAATTCCAAATACATTGTTAATTATTGCAATATGTGCTATTTTCATTTCCAGCATAGCTTTTCTTCAGTATAAACAAAGTGATTATGATCTTGAAAGAGAGGCAACCAGAATAGCCCAGCACATATATGAAATTACCAATGTGATCAATTATTATCCACAGGGAAGCTATCTAGATAATGCCAGAATATCTTCCTCCCAAAATTTTCCTGTCGTAAGAGCTGATTTACCTTCAAACTTACAAACTATCTACATAGAAGGGTATACAAATTTGGGAGAATATATTGAGCAAAACAGAAGTGAGGGTTTGACCTATTTGGTAGTCGACAAAGGCGATCACAGGACATTCTTTCTGGATGATGTATTTGTAAATGAGGGGCGATATCCATATCTAAAAAAAGTGTTTGATTCGTTCGAGAATGGATATAAAAAATATCATGTGAAGATCTTTAAAATAGATTACGAATTATTTGATTCTATTAAAAAAGAAGCCAAGTAACAACATTAGGATAAAAATTATTTTTGAGCGAAATTATTGTAATCAATTTCAAATACTTTAAGCTTTAATTTTGTGAAACCTTTTTCATTAGAATCAAAAATTTTCTTTAGATATGGATATTGATTTTCGTTATAATATATTTCATCTACATATTGATGAAAGTATCCTTTATTCTCATTGCTAATTAAATACTTTAATTCGTATGATTTCCCTTTAGAAACTAAGTCATCAATTGAATTAGCATGTATGTATACGCGATCCAAATTACTGGTCTTTTGTGATTCTTGTAATATGTTTTGGCTAATTTTATAATTTTTAAAATTAGATGACGAGTCGCTAATTAACACATATGAAACATATTCCAATGCTGGACCAGACTCGTCTAAAATTTTCCCATCTAAATTGTGTACAACAAACTTTGCAAATTCAATTTTTTCATTTTCAAATATTAGGTCAGGTTGACCATATTGATATACAACAAATAATAACGATAGCATGAATGAAAGTCCTATCACTATTATCAAAAAAACATTTTTTTGTTTATTTGAAAACGCAAATGTGCTAAGACCATATTCAACTACCCGTTGAATAGGAATGGTGGCGAATATGACCAAAAACGGAAATAAAAAGAAGAGATATCTTCTTTCAGGCACGATTGAAAATGTAACTACCATCAATCCAAGTGAAGCTAAAATAAAGATCCAGTTTGCTTTTATATATTGAGTATTTTGATCAAATGCTCTAAACGAGAAAATTATTCCAAATGGTAATAGAATGAACAGATAGGGCAATGAAATCTTTGATAATACTTCAAAAATATTGTAAATCCCAGTTAAAATAAAAGTGTGAGCGAATGATAAAATTCCATTATTCTCTATATAGATAATTGCTGATTGATTTGTTTCTGTGTTACTAGATACAAGCGCTTCATAGTCGCCAGCAAAGATACGCTCATTATACCAGAAATAAAGTGGATCCCCAAATTGATCATATCTTTGTATTAGCATTGGAGATACTACTAATAGGAACGCTGCTATTCCCAAGCCATAATTTTTGAGAAAGTTTGGATTTTTTCTTTGAGTAATGAAATAGATTATTGAAATCACTATGAGAATACCTAATCCATTTATTCGAATCCACCATAAAATACCGGTTAACGCAAGGGATGGAATAATGTACTTGGTTCTATTGTTTAACGTGAAATAGAATGCTCCCAACATTACAAGGTGATATACCGGCTCCACCAATCCAAAACCTGCGTTGTAATTCAAATGTGGTTCAAAAGCAAAAAGACTTGCGACGACGATGGAATACTTCTGATCAAAGTATTTTCTCCCCACTCGATAAACCATGAATATTGAAGCGCTCGCAATACCGATACTTAGAAGACGGATCACGTTAGAATAATCAGTTAAGCTGTCCGATTCAATCAAACGTAAAAATGGTGCTATCAGAATAGACCATCCCAAACCTTTGTCTGGCATTTGACTAAAATCACCATTATTATGAGAAACGGCCCTTAGTGTGTAACCAAGATTATCGGAACTAAACGGTATTGAGAAATCAATTGTGTATAGCTTTAAACCAAGCGATGCCAAAGTTATAAAAATTAAATATAATACGATATATTTTTTTGATAATTCCAAGTATAACCAAAAAAAATCTTTTATGTATATAATGTATCAGTTATACAGAATTTGTTTATCTATTCTTTTTTGCAGTAACCAATCATAGAGAAGAACAAAGAAGACCAAACGCGTCTTACAATGATTTTCTTACAGCCGCCCTTACTCATCATTTCATATAACTCCCGTTTATGTAGAAACTCTTGATCTTCGTACGGCCAATATTTTTCGATTAAATTAAAAAGCTTGAAAAACCTATGAACAAAAAATAATGGTGAAAAATACGCTGGAACCAAAATTATCAATGTGCCATTTTTTTTAAGAACACGAAGCATTTCTCCTATTCCTTGTGATGGATCTAATCCAGCCAGTTTAAAATGCTCCATGACGCCTTGATTAAAAACAATATCAAATTGATCGTCCTGAATTGGAATGTGAAAAAGATCTGCTACGGTGAATTTAGCTGTGATTGAGAATTTTTCAAAAACAGATAGTGCTTTCTGCAGTGCGTTATAAGATAAATCCATGAGCGTGATATCAAATCCTTGTTTTGCAAATTGTGCACAAGTCATACCTGAGCCACAACCAGGTTCGAATATTTTACCATGTGCTATGCCAGCGGTAGAAAGAATAGTTTTCCCAAAGGCTCCAGCGAAGTACCAGTTTATTGCTGCCTCCTCCAATTTCGCAAACCATGTCTTCTTTTCTGGATCGTATAAGGAATCCCATTTGTTTTTGATCTCTGGCTTGTACATAGTTTAAAATTAATTTTTTAAATTTATTAAATATAGTTATTGCTAAATCATACTATAATTTCAAAAAATATTTGTGAGAACATATATCGAATAAATTTTTAAACTTTCCAAAAAATAAATTCTTTAATAATTTGCCAGCTTAGTTGCCCTCCTACAATAAGAGGCCTCATCTTTCTTTCTCCACCAATTCTTTTTGGCTCTCTGCTATCAATTTCTACTACTGGAATTTTTTTTTTTGCAGCTCTGATACAGATTTGTTGTTCTATGTTCAAATATTGTGCATCAGTTTTCAGAGCCAGCATAATATCTCGTTTTATTATTCTAAAGCCATTTAATGCATCAGTGTATTTTCCTCCAAAGAAAACATTTACCAAGAATGTGAACATTCGATTTCCAAATCTGTCCAGTGCATTGGCATCATCACTAATAGAATTTTTCCCAAATCTAGAGATGTGAGCTATTTGATGTCCCACTTTTGCTTTTTCAACTAGTTTTGGTATGTCTTCAGCCAGATCGTTTCCATCAGGGCTAAAAAACATGACATAATCAGATTTAGTCTGTTCAACACCTATTCTACAGGCATTACCTTCGCCTCTATTGTGTTGATGAATGACTCTGAATCCCAATCTGTTTGCTTCTTCTATTGTTCCGTCTTTAGATCCACCATCAACAAAGACAATTTCATCTACCCATTCTTTTTTGACTTGGGGCATTATTACTCTGACCCCGTCTATTTCATCTAGAGTTAAAACTATCACTACAACTGACATGGCTTATTGTTCTGTTGTGATTATTTAAAATAATAATCATAATAAACTATTCAGACATTATTAAAATTATATAGCATAGTGATAATCATTTTCGTTTAATGAAAATTGTCGATATGAGTGAAAATATCAGAAGCGTATTAAGAAATTCCGGAATATCTAATGAAATGAGGAGTTTGGAATCGTGTGATTGGATTGCTTATGAGGAATATGATGGGAGAATCGTTGGTGTTGCCGGAATAGGTGGTTCTTTTCACGTATCTGGTATTCAAATAAGTAATGATTTTCAGGGAAAGGGATTAGGTAAACTTCTTCAGGGTGCAATCATAAAGGAAGCAAAAAGACGAAACTATTCTTTTATTACTGTTTTTAATGATCCAAGAAATATTCCAAGTGAAAAGCTACATAATTCCTTTGGATACAAAACTGTTTTCAGAGTACATTATTCGTCAGAAATTGTGAACGATGTAAAGATATTGGTGTTTAAGCCGCAAGGAAAGATTGTTGAGAAATTTTTAAGCATTTTTAATACACGTTTAGGAACCTTTTTGCTTGGATGTTTGCTCAAGACAACAAAATCATTGTTCCCAAAAGTTATTCTTTATAGCGAAGACATGATTCCTGATCCTTCTATAAGATGCATGTTAAAGAATTTTGAAAAGATTTGACGATTATTTGTAGTAAGATGCGGTGATTCTCAAGCCTTCATCCAAAGAAACTTTTGGCGTCCATTTCAGTAATTTTCTGGCTTTAATGTTATCTACTTGCAGTCTTGGAATTTCTAGTGCTCTTTTTGGGAAGCTGTTCCATTGTATTTTTCCTTTATATCCAGTGATTTTTCTTACTTTAGTGGCCAAGTCTCTGATGGAAATTGCTTTTGCAGTACCAATGTTAATGGACTCGCCCAAAACCCTCTTGTTATTAGTTTCAGCTGCCAAGACATAAGCTGCTAGGAGATCTGACTCGAAAATAAAGTCCCTTACCGGCGTTGGATCACCTAGTTTTATTGGTGAACTGCCATGGTACATCTGATAAATCATACTTTCAATGACAAATTGATGATTGTGTTTTCTTCCATAAGAATTTGCATTTCTGAATATTATGGCTGGAAATCCATATGCATCATATAGATATTTCAGATGTTTCTCTGTTGCTATTTTTGCAACTCCGTAGGGACTTGCAGCTCTGAGTTCGGCAGTTTCCTTTGTTGGGAATTTTGTTTGTATTCCGTATTCTTCCACAGAGCCTGAGAAAATGAATCGCTTTAGATTTGGCAAGGCGCGCCTTGCGGCTTCGGCCATATTAACAGCACCCAGAAAATTCACATTGAACACTTCAGTGGTGTGTGTAAAGCTATATGCTACCGATGTCTGAGCAGCCAGATGTATTATGACATCTGGCTTAAAGTCAGATAATGTATCATAGATGTTAAGATAATCAGTCAGATCTCCATAATAATACGAAACGCCAGCTAGTCTTTCACCCCTAATCATGGACTCCGTGTTAGAAGCTATTGGTCGGTCTGATGTTGCAACATTTCGTACTAGTGTTCCAATGGTATGTCCTTTTTCCCGAAGCTTAGTTCCTAATTCATATCCTAAAAATCCAGTCATTCCAGTTATGAAAATACGCATATTTGAGCGAAAACAATTCAAGTATTATAGCTTTTGTATGGTAATTCAGTAGACTTGAACTTTTTCAGTGAGTTTAGAAATATTGGAAAATTCAGATTGTCGAGGATCTAATTCATCATTTGTAATTTTTTCAAGAATTTCAGATACTCCATCTCTTACTGTTTTTGTTATTTTGAATTGTAGATTGTTAGTTATTTTATCAAATGACACACGATAGTTACGTGGATCCTTTTTTAGTTCTTGAATTTCAATTGTTATATCAGGTATGAAGCTTTGAATGATTTTTACCAATTCTAATTTTGTGTAGTTTTGATCGTTACTTCCAACATTGTATACTTGGCCTGAGATTTTGTCAGAAGAAGATGTTATTGTTTTCATGCAAGCATTTGAGATATCATCTACGTGGACCAGCGGTCTCCAATAATTCGGTCCAAAAACAGTTATTTTTTTATTCACTATAGCATCGCGGATGAATTCCTGCAATAAAAGATCAAATCTCATTCTAGGTGAGAGACCAAATGCAGTAGCAAATCTTAGTACGCAGGGCTCAAAACTAGAATCTTTTGAGGACAATACAAAAGACTCGGACTGTACCTTCGTTTCAGAATATAAAGAAAGAGATTGCAACTGGCTGTTTTCATCAACAGGTATTTCTGATGAACCATAGTTGCTGCATGTAGATGCAAATACAAATCTTCGTACACCTTTCTTTTTACAGACATCGACTAGCTTTTTTGTTGCAAACTCGTTGATCTGTCTTGCAGCTTCAGGTATTTTGTTGCAAAGCGGTTCGCCAACTATGGCTGCAAGATGTATGATGCAATCTATGCCAGTTACAGATTTTTCTATAGTTTCGTCGTTTCTAATATCACCCAGAACCAATTCAGCGTCGTTATTGTCTACAAGTTTTGAGATTCCAGATAATCCGTAAATGGCTGAATCCAAAATACGTACTTTGTATCCATTCTTTACTAGTTTATTTGCAAGAACACTGCCAACATAGCCAGCACCACCTGTAACTAAAATTGAATTAATGTCACTCATTGTAAACTAGGAATAACTATCTTTATTTATCATTTTTTTGCCCTGCAATGATAACTGTGAAAAAAATTGTTCAGATAGAACCTTCGCTCGGGGATGAAGAGAAAAGAGAATTAGTTTCTGTAATTGATTCTGGTTGGTATACCGAAGCTGCAAAAACTAGTGAATTTGAAAAAGTTTTTGCAAGTTTTGTGCAGAGCAAATATGCTACAGTGGTGACTAGTGGTGGTGCAGCGCTTTATCTCGGTCTAAAGGCTCTAGGCATCAAACACGGCGACGAAGTCATAGTTCCTGATTTAACATTTGTTGCATCTCCAAATGCAATAGAAATGGCGGGAGCAAAACCCGTGTTGGTCGACATAGAGTCAAAGTCTTTGAATTTGGATTTGAGAAAACTCAAGAATCTGATTACCAAGAAAACCAAGGCTATAATGCCAGTTGATTTCAATGGACGATCTGCAGACATTTTTGAGCTAAAAGAATTTGCCAGTAAACATGACGTATTATTAATCGAAGATGCTTGTCATGCAATTGGCTCATATTATGATAAAAAACATATGGGAACACTAAGTGATGTCGGAGTATTTTCTTTTTCGACTCCTAAAATCATAACAACAGGCCAAGGTGGAATGATAGTTACCAATGAAAAAAGCATTTATGAAAAATGCAAGGCTCTAAAAGATTTTGGAAGACCGTTTGGAGCAAAAAAAGATATGCGCAAGGCCTTTGATCATCCAACAATAGGATATAATTTCAAATTTACAGAATTTCAGGCAGCGATTGGATTAGCTCAAATGCGTAAGCTAAAGACCCGCATCGAGAGGAAAAAAGAAATGTTCAGAAAATACAATATTGCTCTAGGCAATATCAAAGAAATTGGATTTATAAAAACAGATTTAGATAAAAATACACCGTGGATGATCGATATTATCTTACAGTCAAAACGAAGAAAGGATCAACTGATTAAACATCTAATGAAAAAGGGAATTGGAACTAGAATATTTTACCCTCCCATACATAGACTGAAACCATACAAAGCGCCAGATAATATCTACGGAACGACTTCCGATATTGCCGATAGAGGTTTATGGATACCATCATCCACGACTTTAACTGATAATGAGTTAGAATTTGTATGTGATGAAATAAAACAGTTCTTTATCAAGTCACGGCTTTAAAGAAAACCCTCCAACCATTTTCAATGCGACAAGTCCCATTCCTACACTGTACCAGAGCGTAAATAGCCTGATTATTATCGCAAGGATTATTCCTAGAGGCACGTTTATTCCTTGCAAGCTCAGCAATGTTGCCAAACTTCCTTCTGCAACTCCCAATCCTCCAGGTATGAAAGAAATTGCTCCTAAAAATAATGATGAAGTATAAGTGGAAATAATAGTTAGATAATTTATTGTTGAGACATCAAGTGCTATTAAGATAAAATAGACTGCAAGCGAAGTCATCAACCAATAAGACATTGATAATAAAATTGCAAAAATTGCAATCTTACCTCTTGTCGATGTCTTTAGTGTTTCTGACGATGCCTTTAATGGATCAACAAATTTGGATGTAAACTTGAACTTGGCAAACCACCTAAGAGATTTGTCGTATGATTTGTTTGAAGATAATAGTATGTAAAGAACTGCAAGTAAAGCTAGACCGCCAATAATTATAAAACCAACTTCTTTGAAAAACCAAATTCCTATTAATGAAGTCAGCATGGCTCCAGCCAAATCATAAAATTTTTCTACAAATATCAGAGGGGTTGTTTTTGTCCGCGGAACACTGCATCTTTCCTTTAATAATTGAGTTCTAATAAGCTCCCCGACTTTTCCCGGTGTAACGCTTAACGCAAAACCTGCCACGTATACTAAGACATCATCTCTTGATGACACTTTTACGCCAACATTTCGCAATAGAAGATTCCATCTAACATAGAGAGGAATCCAAGATAAAGTAACAAAAATTAGAATTATGGGAACATACGAAAAATTGAAATTAATTGAGTATTCTCCTAGTTTTTTGACATCAGAAAAAACGAGGAATATTGCATACAAACAAATTGTTCCAATGATGATTAACAAAAATTTTCTATAATATCGCAATATGTTTAGTCCTTGATTGAATATTCTTTAATCTTTATCTGATTATTAGATTTTCTTTGTATAACAACAGATATTAAATAAACACCGCAACATGCGCTAGAAATTGACTGTAAGAGTCTTAGCTATTGGAGATACAGGAAATCTCATGTTAACAATAAGCAAATACACAAAAAGATCCAAAATTCATTTGATAAACTTTCCAAAAGACGGAGCTGGAGTTTATACCTATGGTGAAGGAGTGGAGCTATTCAATTCATGGAAAGTTGTTGATCAGATAAAACGAATTAATGAAATTAAAGACAATTACGACATTTGTATTACAATGGGGACTGGGGAGAGAATTGCATATTTAGCCGATTTGAATTATGTTGCATATTATGTTGGGCGAGACATAGATGCCCCAAGATTTGTAAAGAATTCTAAAGAGGAATGGTTTGATGAACCTCTTCACAGATTGAATTTTCTAGAAAGATGGTTTTACAGAAATGTGTTTAGAAATGCTATTGCACACATTGCGGGGACGTGGGTGTATCCACACCTTGAAAAATATACAAACAAGGGCATAAAAATGGACAGATTTCCAATTGATGATACTCTATTTGACACAAATATAGAATCACTAAATATCGAGAGAGAAAAATTCACCTTTTTTAGTCCACAACGAATGGGTCGTCCTAAAGGTACCGATTTAATTTGGAAAGCACTACCTCTCTGTAAAACAGATTTTGAGGTGCTACAGGTAAACTGGTTTGATGAATCCACTGATGAGGAACTACAGATAAAGAAAAAATTACTGGAGAATGTTCCTCCTCAGATCAAATTAATTCCCATGATTAAAAGAGAAGACATGGTAAAGTATTACAATTTTGCAGATGCTGTGCTTGGGAATATGCGTATTGGGACTTTTGCATTAGTAGAATTGGAAGCAGTGTTTTGTAAAAAACCAGTTGTACAGTATACAGACCCAAAAATCAAAATCAATATAGGAGAAAAAGAAATAAAATCGCCTTTTATTCCATATTCTAACGATCCGAAAAGTATTGCGGAGATCATAGACAGAGTAGTCGAATCCGGTGAATTTAGAAATAAATTGTTTGATAGTGAATATAAATTTGCCAAAGAGGTCTCTAACCCGCAATCGGTGGCTGAATGGTGGGATAATCTTTTCGAAGAATTGGTAAAAAAACATAAATCAATTAAAAAAAATTCATCAAACATCAAAATAAAATTCAGAATATTATACTTTCTAACCGCAAACAGATTGTATTGGAAAAAAATTAAAAATAAAATAACAACATTTAATTAAAAATTCAGTTATTTTTTGTTAAATAGAATCCAAAATAATACAAAACTTCGATTGGTGTAGGTGTTATTCTTCTCACATATGTTTGAAATCTAACATCAAACCCTTGATTTAGAAAGAATTTTGTATAAAAATCAATTAAAAAATTTAGATGTAAATTACTCGTATCAACATTACCATAAAATTTTCTTCTGCGATTTTGCCAAGATGGAAATTTTTCATAATTATATGGAATCGGATTTACGTTGAATACAACTATTCCATCATCCAATATCTTGTTTAGATATGGCAACACATCAAAATGTTCACAATATTGAGGTTCATCGGTATTTGGTAGATTTGGTCCAAATAGATTTTGAGGGTTATCTATCACTACAAAACTGTATTTTTGGAGATTTGTATTGTTGGCAAGCGTTCTAATGGTATCAACGAATTTTAAGTTTGCATTTGGTAGATTTCTCTCCAATTCTTGTTTCCATTCGATATCTACTTCCCATACTTCTAAAGAATTGATTTTTTTAGCATAGTAAATTGTATGCCAATCTCCTCCACGACCAAACATCTCCAATGCATTTAATTTTGTTAAATTTACTCCATGTTTTTGTATCGCGGCAAGTAATTCTTCCATTCCACTAAATTTCATTTCACAATCTCTTAACGTCAAAGTTAATAATTATTACATAAACCATAAAAAGAGTTTATCGATGATAATATATGATCTTAATAATGAAAATTTTAATTGCAGGATCTGGAGCACTAGGGTCAGAAATTGCATACACATTTCATGAAGAACATAAAATCACATGCGTGGATCATGGAAAAAACTTTGGATTATTAAAAAATGTATTATCTGATATAGAATTTGTGAAGGGAGACATATCTGATGATAAGCTGGTTAACCCGTTAGCTAAAGAATGTGATACTATTTTTTATTGTATTGACACAGGGGGTGTGGTTAGTTGTTTAAATGAACCAGAAAGATTCACAAGAACAAATATTGATGAATTTAAAAAATTTCTAGAAACAATAGATGACATCGATAGAAAAAAGTTTTTTCTTTTTTCTTCTTGTTATGTTTATCCAGATGCAAAGAATATTACAGAAAACACACAGCCAAATCCAGAAACGCTTTATGGAAAACTAAGATTGCGGCAAGAAGAAATTCTAAAAGACGTTACTAAAAATTTCATAATATTGAGACTTTCTAACATTTTTGGTTATGGGCATTTTTTTAATGTTGGAAATCCGGGCGCCATAGAGAAATTTATTGCTTCTATTTTTACTGGACAAAAAATCACACTTCATGGAGATGGAAACCAAATGGTTGACTATCTATACAAAAATGACTTGATGAATTTATTAAAAATTCTGCTGAAAACTCAAGTTGAAAAAACATATAATGTTTCTACAGGTACATCAAATTCAATATTTGATATTGCGAAACTTGTAAATCATATTTCATTACATGAATATGGAAAAAAGTCAGAGATTGTTAAAATATTAGTTGACAAAAAACTACCTAATTCACCCAAAATATCACCAAAAAAAGTAACGGAAGAAACTGGATGGAAACCATCATCAAACATTATCTTGTGCATAAAAGAAATGATTAGTGTTTATAATCAAAGTTCTTTGGCATGTAACTAAAGATCACGCTTTTGCATTCAACAACAATCTTTTGGCATTTTCCCCTTCATTAAACAATAAATCAATAGCAGAAAGATTTGGTAAAAACGGCTCATAGCATTGTCGATATGTAGGATATGTAAAATCATAAAACTTGACATCGATGTTATTTTTAGCAAAATCATCCAAATCAAGATATTTTTTTCCAGGCAAACCTGTTCCGGATATGTAAGTATTAGCTCCCAAGGCTTTACAGATTTCCACAATTCTTTTTGATCCTTTTTCCAACATATTGAGCTCGGAAGATAGAACTGTTTTTGTTTGTATATCAAGAAGTTGCATGATTATTTTTATGATTTTCAAGTTAAGTTCAATCAAAAGATCAAATCGCGTATCATAAATTGATTCAAAATGTTTCCAAATATTTGTAAAATTATTTGATCTAGAGTAATTGATTTCCAATGATTTTGTGTGTTTTTTAGGCCAATTAATTGTTGAATCAATCTTAATTTCATTCAAGTTTAAGCCAAGTTTTGCTTTTACAGGTACTGTAAGCCACATACTCCCAGTACTTGTACGAATTTTGTTTCTATTTTGCCATCCATTTTTTTCATATTGAACATCATCAAGAAAAACAAAAAGATCAGAATCAATTATTTTTTTAAAAAACGGTAACCAAGGTTGATAGCCGGGCTGATGTATAGCGACAGTAGTCATAAACGCAAATTGTCTAAAAACGATTTAATTTTGAGATTGTCATAGCATGAATGGAAGATTTTCAACCAGATGTTTTCTCTTCTTATAGTATTCTATTGTTTTTGACAGTCCAGAT
>Ga0194132_10003532_pt1 | contig 27698 bp, 27 predicted proteins | sample TA2KigOf80mmetaG_FD_148612 | JGI IMG/M metagenome (GOLD analysis project Ga0194132, IMG submission 148612) | Freshwater microbial communities from Lake Tanganyika, Tanzania - TA2015054 Kigoma Offshore 80m | ecosystem: Environmental > Aquatic > Freshwater > Lake | place: Tanzania: Lake... | reverse complement strand
CGTCCTGCCAATATTGACGAGCGATCATGATGCCGCAGAACGAGCAATTCGTGATCCGCGTCTCATACCAGGGCGCCTCGACCAACACCGTCCGGCCTGACATGCCTGCTCTCCCGAAGCCTGATTTGTCGGAACCGAGCTTGTCATGCCTCGGGGCCGGTCGCCAAGCACCCTGGCACGCCACCCCTCGGGGCTGATAGAGAAGGCCCCCACGCCCATGGGCATCAAGGGGGAAATGCATGAGCCGCCTGCCGCTGCTGCCGCTCCAGCCCGATGACGCCGCGCTCAAGGCCATGTTCGAGGAGGTACGAGCGCGCGGCATTGAGGTGCCCAACATCTATCGAACCATCGGCCATGCGCCAGCCATGTTGCGTGCCTGGCTGGACATGGCCTGGCCGCTCCGGTTGAACGCCAAGACGCCGCGGGTACTCCGCGAGCTGGTGATCCTGCGCGGCGCGACGACTGCCAAGACCGAGTATGAGTGGGCGCACCACGTGAAGATGGCGCTCACCGCCGGCGTGCCCCAGGCCAAGATCGACGCGCTGGCCGACTGGCGGGCGAGTGCCCTCTTTGATGCCAAGGAGCGTGCGGCTCTGCGCCTCGCGGACGAGGTGACGGTTGGTCCCGGCGCCTCGGCCGAGTGCATGGCGGAGCTCAGGCGCCACTTCACGCCCGCCGAGCAGGTCGAGCTCACCCTCACCGCCAGCTTCTATGCCTGTGTCGGGCGGATGCTGACCTCGTTCGCGGTCGAGCTCGAGGACCAATACCGGCGTTGAACCGGACGAGCGGTTGGTCGCCGGCGCGCCATCGGCTATTTTCTCGCCCGAATCCGAGACACGACCCGGTTTGGGGAGCGCCATGGGCAACCCGCCAGCCACGGAGCAGGGATCGACGGTCACGGCCGGCCGCGGCGCCCGGCGTGGCCTCGTCTTCGTGTTGTCATCGCCCTCGGGCGCCGGCAAGACCACGATCACCCGCGCGCTGCTTGAGGGGGATTCGGGCCTCTCCATGTCCGTTTCGGTCACGACCCGGCCGCCGCGCGAGGGCGAGGTTGATGGCCGCGACTATTGCTTCATCGATGGGCCGGCCTTCGAGCGACTAGTCGCGGAAGACGCCCTGCTCGAACATGCGCGCGTCTTCGACCATCGCTATGGCACGCCGCGCGCACCCGTCGAGGCCGCGCTCGCCGAGGGCCACGACATGGTGTTCGACATCGATTGGCAGGGCGCCCAGCAGGTGCGCGCGCGGCTCCCTGATGATTTCGTCAGCGTGTTCATTCTTCCGCCCTCGATGACCGAGCTGCACGACCGGCTCCGCCGTCGCGCCAAGGACAGCGAGAAGGTCGTGATCGCGCGCATGGCCAAGGCGGTCGACGAGGTGAGCCATTATGACGAGTACGACTACGTCATCGTGAATGACGATCTGGCGCGTGCGGTCGCCTCGGTGCGCGCCATCCTCGCGGCCGAGCGCCTTAGGCGCACGCGCCAGCACTGGCTCCGCTCGTTCGTCGACGGGCTGTTGGGGACGCGCTAAGAGACAGCGGCCTTCGCTGCCGGTCGGGCCGGCCCGATTCGGCCGCCCGCCGTGCTGAGCGCGCCTGGCACCAGCTCGAGCACCAGGAAACGCGCTTCATCCACCGGCACGGGAAAGCGGAGGCCCCGGGGCTTGGCTGGCACGAAGCCGAAGCGCCCGAGATAGGCCTGCACCCCGACCGCGACGACGACGCGCCAGCCGGCGGCCTTTGCCGCGTTGAGTCCCTTCCGCACCAGGCGGCTGCCGATGCCGCGCCGCGCAAGCTCGGGGTGCACCGCGATCGGCCCGAGCAACAGCGCGGGTGCGCCGCCGACCTCGATCGGCCAGAAGCGCACGACGCCAATCACGCGCCCGTCGTTCTCGGCGACGAAGCAGAGCGTGTCGATCCGGGGCACGCCCTCGCGGAGCCGGTATGAAGGGCGGCCGTGGCGCTCCGGCTCGAAGGCCGTGTCGAGCAGGCGCTCGATCGCAGGGGTGTCGGAAGGTTGTTCGGGTCTGATCGTGACCATAACGCGGGATCCGTGTGTCGGCGCTTCGGGGAGGGTTGAGACGGCGTGAAGCACCCGCGCTAAGGCTGGGGCGTCACGGGGGCGGCGCGATTGCCGCCCGGCCTCGTCGTGTCTGGAATAGGGTCGACGCGTTCATGGTGGCGTGCTGCTTACTCTCGATGGTCCACGCTCGCAACAAATTTTCGCAGCCATCAGGCGGGGCTGCGACCCCTCAGTGCCGTCAGCGCCCGCGCCAGGGCGCAGAAGTCCTCGGTCGAAAGGGTTTCGGCCCGGGCGGTCGGGGCGATTTCGGCGGCCTCCAATAGTTCAAGTGTATCGACGCCGAGGCCCCGGAGCGCCGCGCGCAGCATCTTGCGCCGCTGTCCGAAAGCCGCCTTGAGCACGGCCTCGAACGCGTCAAGCGGGGCGGCGCAGAGGGGTGCCTTGCGCGGCGCCAGCCTGATGACGCTCGACACCACCTTGGGCGGCGGCACGAACGCGCGTGGCGACACGTCGAACAGGATCTCGGCCTCCGCCACCCAGTGGACGCGCACGCTGAGGCGGCCATAGGCGTCATCGCCGGGCCTGGCGATCAGCCGCTCGGCGACCTCCTTCTGGACCATGACGACCGCGCGCTCGATCAGCCCGGGTCGCTCGAGCCATTTGAGGATCAGCGGCGTCGCGACGTTGTAGGGCAGGTTGGCGACGATCAGCCGTGGTGCGGATCCTAGGCTAGTTTCATCAATTTCAAGTGCGTCAGCCTCGACCACCCGAAGCCGGCCCGCCGAGGCCTCCATTAGTGGTGCGAGCGCGGCGATACAGCGGGCATCGCGCTCGACCGCGATCACCGATGCTGCGCCCTCGAGCAACAGGGCGCGCGTAAGCCCGCCGGGCCCAGGCCCGATCTCGATGACGGTTCGGCCCTCGAAAGGCTGCGCGGCGCGCGCGATGCGGCGCGTCAGATTGAGGTCGAACAGGAAATGCTGGCCGAGCGATTTGCGGGCGCCGAGCTCATGCGCCGCGACCGTCTGGCCGATGCTGGGCAGGGCGGCGAGCGCCTGATCGAGCGAACCCTGGTCTGAGCGCGGATCGCTCAGATCCGGACCTCGATGAAGGCGGCGCGGCGCAGATCGCGCAAATAGCGCCGGGCAGCGAGATCGAGCCGCCGATTGGAGAGATCGCGGCGCACCGCTTCGCGATCGACCGGCCCGGCCGAAGGCGCCGCCGCGAAGGTACGCTCGCACACCATGATCAGCCGCCTCGAGCCTTCAAACGGCAGGGGGTCGGTGACCTGCCCGTCGGTGAGCGAGACCACGGCGGCCTTGAGATCGGTCGGCAGATCATCGAGTGCGACGCGTCCGATCTCGCCCGAAATCGGCGCGGAGCGGCCGCGTGCCGCCGCGAGGAAGCTTTCGCAGTCCTTGGTCGCCTTGAGTTTCCTGACCAGGGACTGCACCTCGCCCGCGTCGCCGCTCGACGGGTCGAGCACGACCTGGGCCAGTCTGAACGTGGATGCGCCAACGCCGCCACCCAGCACCGTGCGCTCGTCGCTCAGGCTGATGATGTAGAAGCCGTCGAAGGTGCGGATCGGATCGGAAATCTGCCCCGGGCGCATCGTTTTCAGGACGGTATCGATTTCATTCACCAACTGGCCGCCAACGACCCAGCCGACCTCGCCACCCTCCGGCGCGCTAGCCGACTTCGAGAACTGTCGTGCTGCCGCGGCAAATGAGCTGCCCGCGCGCAGCTGCCGCACCAGATCGGTGGAGACGGCCTGCGCTTCCTCCTCATCACCTTCTTCTTCGACCGGAATGAAGATCTCGGCGATCTTGTATTCCGTCTTGCCGCGATTGGCCTCGATCCGGCGGATCGCCTCATCCACCTCGTCTTCGCTGACATTGACCGTGGCGACGAATTTCCGGCGCACCATCTTGCCCCAGGCGATCTCGGTGCGAATCTGGTCGAGAATGGCGTTCTGATCAACGCGCGTGTCCGCGAGGCGCTTGGTGAATGTGCCGGGCTCCCAGCGATTCTGTTTCTCGATCTGGGCGATCGCGCCATCGAGCTCCTTCTGGGTCACCTCGACGTTGAGGCGTCTCGCCTCCTGCGCCTGCAGGCGCTCGTCGATCATCGCGCGCAACACCTGCGGCGCAAGTTGGCGCCGAAGCTCCGGGCTATCGTTAAAGCCTGAGGACCGGATGGCGACCGCGAGCTTGAGCGCGAGGTCGAACACCGAGATCACGTCGTCATTGACCACGGCGGCGATGCGCAGCACGTCTTCCTGGGCGGAGGCGGGGCGCATGCCCATGTCCGCCGCACTCCAGGGACAAGCGGCGCCGATCGCGCCGGTCAGCAGCGCGGCGAGTGCAAGCCGGACAATCCGGCCGAGACCGCGAAAACGGCGCCTCTCCCGGTGCGGCGGCCGGATGGCATGCCGTCCCACAGTTTCAGGGCTATCTATCATGGTCGCTAGCTGATGCCCTTGAGCAGCAGTGTGAACATGATGCTCGTGTCCGGCTCGACATCGCGGGTCTGATTATAGGTGCGGCCGGCGCGCAGGCTGGCCAGGAAGCACTCGTCTTCATAGGTCAAGGCGCCGTCAATGCTGATGGTCCGGTCCTCGGCCAAATCCCGTCGGCCTCCGGCCTGGATGCTCCAATACTGGCTGAGCCGAAGCGACCCGGCCGCAATGATCTCTTCACGCGTCACGAACTCCGTCGGGTCGTTGGCGAGGGGCTGTCCCTCGACCCTATGATAGGTCAGAGAGAGCCTGAGGAAACTGGGGCCACCTGTCGCATCGATCTCGGTGCGCCGGGGCGTCAGGTCGTCCCCGTCCAAGCGGAACCTGTAAGCAAGGTCGAGATAGGGGCCGGGCGATAGATTCAACCGACCGACAAAGTCCGAGTTGGTCTGGTCGAGCCCGCTGCCTGCGACAAGGTTGTCTTCGTCTCGCATCCGCAAGGTCTGACCGAACAGCGCGGTCGCGCGCTCCCCATTCGTACCGAAAACGCCGAGCTTCAGGCCATAATTGACACGCGGGCCTTCCTCCACGCGGTCGAGGCCGGCGAAGCGATTGCTCGAGAACAGATTCGTGTCGGTTAGCTCGAGATCCTGGCTGTCCTCGTTCGGGATCCTCTCCGAGTTGAGGCCGGTCGGGCTCAGAATGCCCTGCACGATCGGCTCGACCGTCAGGTGAAAATCGTCGTAGCGCGAGATCAAGGGGTAACGCCATTCGAGCGCGATTTCCGGCACGATGCGGCCGGTCACGCCATTCTTCAGGTTCGAGGGGTTATCCGGATCGGGCACGTCGTCGACGTGATAGAGATCGCCGCGCAGGCTCGCCGAGAGCTGGAGGACATGGCCGTCGTCGCTGGTATAGGGCAGGTGCCAGCCGCCGGCCAAGGAGAGGCGGCGACTATCGGCCCCGCGCTCGCGGAACAGTGCCATGCCATTGGCATCGAATGTGTAGAAGCCGCCGAGCTTGCCGGCGTCGCCGATCAAGTTGACGTCGAGCAGCGGCAGAACCACCGGCACCTCGGCCTCGTCATCGAATTCGTCGAGGCTCTGGAAGTAGTAGCCTGTCGCACCGTAGTAGTTGCGATCATCGATGCCCTCGGCGAACGGGCTTGTCACGAGCGTCCGCCGGCTCTTCAGGCCGCTCACCCTGTAGCGATTCAGATAGGTCTCGTCGGAGGAGCGCTCGAGCAGAAAGCCGGCGCGCCAGATCGGGTCGATATCGAACTGGCCGTAACCAATGATGTGGCCGCGAATGATGTCTCCGCCGATCTCCGTTCCGAACCGGGCGTCCTGCGTCTCCGGGCGCGTCACACTTCCCGCGAATTCGAGGCTGCCGTTGGCAAATTCCTCGCGATATTGCAGGCCCAGCACCGGGCCCTCGTTGGTGGTGTAGGTCGGCTCGATGGTCAGATCGCGCCAGGGCTCGAGCACGAGGTAATAGGGCGTCGTGATGGAGTAGCCGAGCGTTGTCGAATTGCCGTAGGAGGGAAAGAGGAAGCCGCTTCGGCGCTTCACCGTCGGGTCGGCGTGCTCGAAATACGGTGTATAGAGCATCGGCACGCCGAAAAACTCGAGCCAGGCGTCATAATAGGCGATGTCGTGTGACACCTCGTCATGCACGACCTCCTTGGCCTTGACTTGCCAGAGGGGCGCACGCTCGCGGTCAACCGGACACAGCTCGCAGCGGGAATAGACGACGTTGCGCATGGTCGTCCGGTTGCCATTGCGCCGCTCGGCGCTCGAGGCCGCGATCCGGGCTCCATCGGTCAGCTTGGCACGAAACGCTTCGATCGCGCCGTCCCTGAGGTCGTCCTTCAGCTCGAGCGAGTCCGCGAACACGACATTGCCCGATGGCTCAAGCATGGTGACATTGCCGCGCGCCGTCACCAGATTAGTCCGTTCATTGTAGACGATCGTGTCGGCGATCACGATGTGCTCGACCTGCGAGAGCTCGACATCGCCGGTCGCCGTGACCAGCCCGCGCTCATCGTCGCGCTCCAGACTATTTGCGGTCAGCAGCACCGGCTCGCCGCTCTTGAAGCCGAGTGTGCTGCCGATGTCGTCGGCGGCGAGCGCGAGGCCCACGGTCAGGGAACCGACCGCACCAAGGCCGATGAGGAGGGCACGCCAGGAGATCACGGGTTCATCCGTCCTCGAGGTGGAAGAGACTCGCGATGCCGATCAGCATGAAGACTCCGCTCGGCGCCCACGCCGCGAGCCAAGGTGGTATCTTGCCGGAGAGTCCGAGCGCAAGTACCAGATCGGACACAAAGTAGAGCATGAAGCCGGTCATGATGCCGGCGACCACGAGAAGCCATACGCCGCCACGTCGGTTGAGCCGGAGCGAGAACGTCGCGCCGATCATTACCATGGCGCATAGCAGGAGAGGAATCGCTAGCGTGGCATGCCAATATTGTCGGTGCCTGACCGAGGAGAAGCCCGAGTCCTCCAGAACCTTGATGAACTCGGGCAGAGCCCAGAAGGACAGGGTCTCTGGCGGCGCGAAGCTGTTTTCGATTTGCTCGAGGCTTAGCTCGGTTGCGAGCCTATAGTCCGTGGCGGTCGCGGCCGGTTGGTCCGGCCCGGTCATCAGCGCGTTCGGGATCTGCCAATAGCCCTCGCTCAGCTTGGCTTCCCGGGCGTCGATCCGGCGGACGAATTGGTCGTCCTTCTCATATTGGAAGATGATCACATCGTGAAGAGTGAGGGTCTCCTTGTCGAGCCGGCGGGCGTGGATCACGGTTGGCCGCTCGCCATCGCTCTGCCTGAGCCAGATCCCGGTGTCGGACAGGGCGAGCAGGCTTGACTTGCCCTGCAGATAGCGTGCCTCCATCTGCTCGAAGCGCGACACCATGGCGGCCGCAAACGGATTGAAGACGGTCACCGCGAAGGCGCCGAGCAGAAACGAGATTGCGAGCGCCGGCAGCAGGAACTGCCAGACCGACACACCCGCCGCGCGCGTCACGACCAATTCCTGCGTCCGGGTCATGCGGGTCAGCGTGAGGATCGCGCCGATCAGGGCGGCGAAGGGCAGCACCTTCGACGCGATGAAGGGCATTCTGAGCACCGCCATCTCGATCAGCACCATGAACGTGGCGCTCTCCCGATTGGCGCCTGAGGCGCGACGCAGGAGCTCGACCGCGTCGAAAATGAAGGCTGTCACCACAAAAAGGGCGAAAACGATGCCGAGCCAGACCAGGAACTGGCGGCTGATATAGAGCGAGAGGGTCGAGGAGAGTCGCATCGCCGGGTTCAGGCCGCGGCCTGGGCTTCGGGGCCCGAGGGCCGGCTGCGCCGCCGCGGCCAGAAGCGGACACCCGAGAGCACGAGGCTCGGCACGATGATCCCGATCGCAAGATTGAGGTACAGCAGCGTCGCCAGCGGCGGGTTCTTTGCCACGATGTTGACCAGGGCGAGCGCGACGGCCTCGAAGGCGAAGGCCGCACCGATGGCGGCGACGACTCGCTTCCAATAGCCACGCCGATTGTGCTCACCCGAGAGCAGGGCGGCGAGGCCGATCAAGGTGAGCGCGACGGCGTACCAGGGCGAGGCCAGGCGCTGGTGCGCTTCGGCCAGGAACTTGCCGCGGTTCTTCTGGTCGTCCTCGCCCGGGCCGGGGTTCAGGAGCTCGTCCAGATAGCGCTCGCGCGCGGTCCGAAAGCGGTCACCCTGGTCTTCCGCCAATTGGCCGATATCGAGGGCGTAGCGGTCGAAATAGAGAAGTGAAAGCTGCCCCCGGTCGCGATCGATCTCCTGCCGGTTGCCCTTGAGCATGACAAAGCGCGGGCCATCCTCGGTGCGCACCAGCGCGCCCTGCTCAGCCATCATGGTCACCGGCCGTGCCGCATTCCGGGTGTCGTGCACCAGAATGCCGAGCAGCGTGCCCTCGGACCCCCTGGCGCGGACGTAGATTGTCATGTCCTTGCCCATGGGGGTGAAAACGCCCTCCTGCAGCAGCACGGAGGAATAGTCGCCCCGGATGACGAACTGACTCTCACGGAATGAGCGGTAGCTGAGCGGCGAAAAATAGAGATTGATGGCGTAGACAACCACCACGACCGCAAGAGCGATCTTCATGATCGGGGTGGCCAGGCGCCAGGGCCCGAGACCGGCCGCGCGAAAGGACACCAGCTCGGAATCGAGCGTCAACCGGTTGCAAACGAAAATCAGGGTACAAAAGAGCGCGATTGGCAGGATGACGCCCAGGAAAGAGGGCATCAGCAGCACGCCCAGATAGAGGAAAGTCGCGAGCGAGAGCCCGCGATTGACGATCAGATCGAGGAAATTGAGCGATTGCGACAGCCATATCACCGCGGTCAAGCCGGCGGTGATCAGGAGGAAGGGACCCAAAATCTGGCGAATGAGATAGGTCTGATAGCGTCGCACGAATCGAGTATACCGGCCGGCGCCCGCTGCGCCAGTCTTTGACGCACTGCGGAATCGCTTCACGGCGGGAGGCCGGTTGGTTATAGCTTGTGGCGCGCAATCTGGCCGCGTATCGGCCGGGTCGCGCCGCCTGAGGGGAATGCGGAGGCCTGAATGAAGATCGAGTTTTCCGGCATTGCGGTGCCGAGCCAGGGAACCATCGTGGTCGGCGTGCTGGAAGAGCGCGTGCTGACGCCTTCCGCCCAGATGCTGGACGGACGGACCAGCGGGGCGCTGTCGCGCGCCATCGCAACCGGCCGGTTCAAGGGCAAGAAGAACCAGCAACTGGCGCTGGTCGCGCCGCCCGGTCTCACGCTGGACCGGATCATCATCGTCGGCCTCGGCAAGGCATCCGAGATCGATACGCTCCGACTCGAGGGAATCGGCGGCAGCCTGATCGGCGCACTCAACAAGGCGGGTGACAAGGTCGCGGCCATCGTCGTCGATGCGATCGATGGCGCGCCACTCCCGGTCGGGCGCATGGCAGCCGCGATCGCCTATGGTGCGCGGCTCGCGAGCTATCGCTTCGACAAGTACCACACCAAGCAAAAGGAAGAGGACAAGCCGACGCTCACCGAGCTCACCATCATGTCGGCCGACGCCGGCGCTGCGCGTGCGGCCTATCAGCCGCTCGACAAAATCGCGGATGGCGTCTTCTTCTCCCGCGACCTGGTCTCGGAGCCCGGCAATGTGAAGCACCCGGAGACGATCGCCGCAGACGTCCGCGGGCTTTCCGCCATCGGCATCGACGTCGAGATCATGGGCGAAGCGCGCATGAAGGAGCTTGGCATGAACGCGCTCCTGGGCGTCGGCCAGGGCAGCGTGCGCGAATCGCAGATCGCGATCATGCGCTGGAATGGCGCGCCCGACGGCTTCGACCAGCAGCCGGTGTGCTTCGTCGGCAAGGGCGTCACCTTCGATACCGGCGGCATCTCCATCAAGCCAGCGGCCGGCATGGAGGAGATGAAATACGACATGGCCGGTGCCGGCACGGTGATCGGGCTCATGAAAGCGCTCGCCGGGCGCAAGGCCAAGTGCAACGTGGTCGGCCTGGTTGGCCTGGTCGAGAACATGCCGGACGGCAACGCCCAGCGCCCGGGTGACGTCGTCACCTCGATGTCGGGCCAGACGATCGAAGTGATCAACACCGACGCGGAAGGGCGCCTGGTGCTCTCGGACGTGCTCTGGTACGCCCAGTCGCACTTCAAGCCGAAGTTCATCGTCGATCTCGCGACCCTCACGGGCGCGATCGTGGTCTCGCTCGGCACCTATCAAGCCGGCCTGTTCGCGAACAATGACGAGCTCGCGACGCGGCTGATCGCGGCGGGCAAGGCGGTCGACGAGCACGTTTGGCGCATGCCCTTGGGCGACAAGTACGACAAGGACATCAACTCCGACATCGCCGACATGAAGAACGTCGGCAAGGGCCGCGAAGCCGGCAGCATCACGGCGGCGGCGTTCCTGCAGCGCTTCGTCAATGACGTGCCCTGGGCGCATCTCGACATCGCCGGCATGGCCTGGATGAAGAACGGCGACAACCCGACCGTGCCGAAGGGCGCGTCCGGCTATGGCGTGCGGCTCCTGGACCGACTGGTGCACGACCATTACGAGGCGAAGTGACCGAGATCGGCTTCTATCATCTGACCGCGACGCCGCTCGAAAAGGCGCTGCCGCGCCTGCTCGAGAAGGTGGTCGAGGGCGGCCATCGCGCGGTCGTCATGGCGGGCTCGGCCGAGCGTGTGGCTTCGCTCGACGCGACACTCTGGACCTACGACCCTGCCTCCTTCCTGCCCCATGGCAGCGCGAAGGATGGCAAGGCCGAGCGCCAGCCGATTTTCCTCACGGCCGCGGCGGAGAACCCGAATGGCGCCGATGTCCTGGTGCTGGTCGACGGCGTCGAGCCGGGGCACCTTGGCACCTTCGCTCGCTGTCTCGACATGTTCGACGGCGGTGATGAGGCGGCGGTCGAGGCCGCGCACATGCGCTGGAAGGCGCGCAAGGCCGAGGGCCACGCGGTCACCTACTACCAGCAGAGCGACAGCGGCCGCTGGGAGAAGAAGGGCTGAAAGCGGATTCCGGTCAGTCGTCCCTCGACAGGCTCAGGACGAGGCCGTGACATTGGCCCTCATGCTGAGCTTGTCGAAGCATGAGGGCAGAGCCTACCGACACGAACCCCGCCGTTGCCGGCGGCGCGCCTTCCCCCTATAAGACCGCAGCCAAATCGATCGAGGGATGAGCCGCCATGGCCGTTGAGCGCACGCTTTCCATCATCAAGCCGGATGCGACCCGGCGCAACCTGACCGGCGAGGTGAACGCTCGCTTCGAGAAGGGGGGCCTGCGCATCATCGCGCAGAAGCGCCTGCGCCTGACGCTCGAGCAGGCCCAGGCGTTCTATGCGGTGCACAAGGCGCGGCCGTTCTACGGCGATCTTTGCAAGTTCATGATCTCGGGGCCGGTGGTCGTGCAGGTGCTCGAGGGCGAAAACGCGGTCGCGCGCAATCGCGAGATCATGGGCGCCACCAACCCCGCCAATGCCGCGCCCGGCACGATCCGCAAGGACTTCGCGGAATCGGTCGAGGCCAATTCGGTGCACGGTTCGGATTCGGCCGAGAACGCGGCCCAGGAAATCCGCTTCTTCTTCGCCGAGACCGAGATCGTCGGCTGAACTCTTTCGGCCGCGCCGCACGATGTGACGGCGGCCACAGGGTCGCCGTTTCGGATCCGTTCTATTTCTTAAGCTCACCGCTTTCCGTGGCCGCTTCGTTCACCCATATTGTGTAGCCTCTGGCACCCGGGTGCACGGCGCGCGCGGGAAGCCGGGTTGTGTTAGACTTCGTGCGACGCGGGTGAGTGGGAAGCGGCCTCAGCGCAGTTCATGAGCGACGATCGGAAGGAAGGCGATACGCGCCGGCAGACCGGCATCGTGACGGCGGTCAAACCGAAGACCAAGAAGCCGTCGATGTACAAGGTGCTGCTCCTGAATGACGACTACACGCCGATGGAGTTCGTCGTCGTGGTGCTCATGCGCTTTTTCTCGAAGAGCCAGGAAGAGGCCACCCAGATCATGCTGCACGTCCATCGCAGGGGCGTGGGTGTGTGCGGCGTGTACCCCTATGAAGTGGCTGAAGCCAAGGTGACCCAGGTGTGCGATTTCGCGCGCCGCCACGAGCACCCGCTGCAGTGCACGATGGAAAAGGAGTGAGCTCACCGATGCTCTCGCCGAATCTCGAAAAATCGCTCCACCGTGCGCTCGGCTTTGCGACCGAGCGCCGCCACGAGTTCGCCACGCTCGAGCATCTGCTGCTCGCGCTGACCGACGATTCCGACGCGATCCCCGTGCTCAAGGCTTGCGGGGTCGATATCGAGCGGCTGAAGAACGACCTGATCACCTTCATCAACAACGAGCTGAAGTCGCTCGTCCTGCCGCACCTCACCGACGCGAAGCCGACCAACGGCTTCCAGCGGGTGATCCAGCGCGCTGTGCTGCACGTGCAGTCCTCCGGGCGCAACGAGGCAACCGGGGCGAACGTGATCGTCGCGCTGTTCTCCGAGCGCGAGTCCCACGCCGTCTTCTTCCTGCAGGAGCAGGACATGACGCGCTTCGATGCGGTGAACTACATCTCGCACCGCATCGCCAAGGTGCCCGGCCGCACCGGCAGCCAGCCGGTCAGCGGCGCGGACGAGGGCGCGCAGGCTGAGAAGGTGGTGAAGCAGGGCCAGGAGGCGCTCGCCACCTATTGCGTCAACCTCAACAAGAAGGCGCGCGACGGCAAGATCGATCCGCTTATCGGACGTGACGCCGAGGTCGAGCGCACGATTCAGATTCTCTGCCGCCGCACCAAGAACAACCCGCTCTATGTGGGCGACCCGGGCGTCGGCAAGACCGCGATCGCGGAGGGCCTCGCGCGTCGCATCATCGAAGGCGAGGTGCCCGAAATCCTGAAGGACGCGACGATCTATGCGCTCGACATGGGCGCGCTCCTGGCCGGCACGCGCTATCGCGGCGATTTCGAGGAGCGCATCAAGGCCGTGTTGGCCGAGATCGAGGCGCAGGACAAGGCGATCCTGTTCATCGACGAGATCCACACGGTGATCGGTGCCGGCGCGACCTCGGGCGGCGCGATGGACGCCTCGAACTTGCTGAAGCCGGCGCTGCAGTCGGGCTCGCTGCGTTGCATCGGCTCGACCACCTACAAGGAATATCGCAATTATTTCGAGAAGGACCGCGCGCTGGTGCGCCGCTTCCAGAAGATCGACATCAACGAGCCGAGCGTCGAGGATGCGGTGAAGATCCTGCGCGGCATCGCGCCCTATTACGAGAAGCATCATGGCGTGCGCTACACCCAGGAGGCGATTCGCACGGCGGTCGAGCTGTCCGCGCAGTACATCAACGACCGCAAGCTGCCGGACAAGGCGATCGACGTGATCGACGAGGTCGGCGCCGCGCAGATGCTGAAGGTCGAAAGCAAGCGCAAGAAGGTGATCGGCGTCAAGGAGGTCGAGGAGATCGTCGCCAAGATCGCGCGCATCCCGCAGAAGAGCGTGAGCCGCGGCGACAAGGCAGCGCTCGAGCGCCTGGAGGAGGATCTGAAGCGCGTCGTGTTCGGCCAGGACGACGCGATCAAGGCGGTCGCGACCGCGGTGAAGATGGGGCGCGCGGGGCTTCGCGAGCCCGAGAAGCCGCTCGGCTGCTATTTGTTCTCCGGCCCAACCGGCGTCGGCAAGACCGAGGTCGCGCGCCAGCTCGCGAACGTGCTTGGCGTCGAGCTCATCCGCTTCGACATGTCGGAGTATATGGAGCGTCATTCGGTCTCACGGCTGATCGGCGCACCGCCCGGCTATGTCGGCTTCGACCAGGGCGGGTTGCTCACCGATTCGATCGACCAGCATCCGCACGCGGTGTTGCTGTTGGATGAGATCGAGAAGGCGCATCCCGATCTCTTCAACATCCTCCTGCAGGTGATGGACTACGGCAAGCTCACCGACCACAACGGCAAGAAGGTCGATTTCCGCAACGTCATCCTGATCATGACCACGAACGCGGGCGCGTCCGAGCTCGCCAAGCCCGCCATCGGCTTCGGCCGGTCCGAGCGCGAGGGCGACGATCAGGAGGCGATCAAGCGCATGTTCACGCCTGAGTTCCGCAACCGGCTGGACGCGACCATTGCGTTCAAGGGCCTCGGCCTCGAGATCGTGGAGCGCGTGGTCGACAAGTTCATCATGCAGCTCGAGGCGCAGCTCGCCGACCGCAATGTCGAGATCGAGCTGACCGATGCCGCCCGCCGCTGGCTCGCCGAGAAGGGTTATGACAAGGCTTATGGCGCACGGCCGCTCGCCCGCGTCATCCAGGAGCACATCAAGAAGGCGCTCGCCGATGAGCTTCTGTTCGGCAAACTCGCCAAGGGCGGCCGGGTGAGGGTCGACCTCAAGGACGATGCGCTCGATTTCAGCTTCCCACCGCCCGATGAAGGCGCGCCCAAGGGCGGCAAGCCCAAGGTGCCTGAATACGTGCGCTAGGCTGGGTCCGTGCCCGGCGTCTCATGTCACCTCTCCCCTTGTGGGAGAGGTCGCCGCGAAGCGGCGGGTGAAGGGTCAGGTCGCGCATTGAACACGTCGATCATGTCGCCCTCGCCTTACCCCTCACCCTCCCGTCGGCATGGGTCGCGCATGATCGCGCGCGCCCCACGCGCGACGGGTCCCTCCCTCTCCCACAAGGGGAGAGGGAGCATTGCGCGCTTAGCCTTTTAGAGCGCCATGCCCTTCCGCTTCCTTGAGGGCGTGCGGGTCCTCGATCTATCGCAATACGCGCCGGGGCCCTATGCCTCGCTGATGCTGGCCGACCTCGGCGCCGACGTCATTCGCATCGAGCCGCCGGGCGGCGAGCCGATGCGGAAGATCGGGCCTCTGGATCGGGACGGCATCTCCGCCTGGTACAAGGTGATCAACCGCGGCAAGTCGGTCGTGGAGCTCGACCTGAAGTCGGACGCCGGCAAGGCCGATCTCGAAGCGCTCGTCAAGCGCGCCGACGTATTCCTCGAATCCTATCGGCCGGGCGTACTGGACCGCTTAGGTTTTTCCGACGCGCGGCTAAAGGCGCTCAATGCGCGCCTCATCCGCTGTTCGCTCTCCGGCTGGGGCCTGAGCGGCCCCTATCGGCTCAAGGGCGGGCATGACATCAACTACATGGCGCTGTTCGGCACGCTCAGCTTGAGCGGCAGCGCGGCGCGGCCCTACGCCGCGTTTCCCATGGTGGCCGACTATTCGAGCGGCATGCACGCCGCGCTCAGCATCATCGCCGCCATCGTCGGGCGTGACCGGAAGGGTGGCACGGGCGAGGGCTGCCAGATCGATTGTTCGATCGCGGAGAGTCCGCTGCCCTGGAGCCAATGGGCGCTGACCGGCGCCACACGGCCGGGACACGAGGTACGCCGCGGCGAAGGATTTCTTTCGGGCGGCGCCGCGTTCTACCAGATCTACGAGACCGCCGATGGCCGCTTCGTCTCCCTCGGCGCGCTCGAGGACAAGTTCTGGGCCAATTTCTGCAACGCGGTCGGACGTACGGACTGGATCGCGCGCCAGTGGGAGGCCATGCCGCAGGATACGCTGATCGCCGAGGTGGCGGCGCTCTTCAGGACACGTCCGCTTGAGGCCTGGGTCGCGCTGCTTGATGCCGTCGATTGCTGCTTCGAGCCGGTGCACGAGCTGAAGGAGATGGTCGAACACGAGCAGACGGTGGCGCGTGGATTCGTCGTCAGCCACAGCGGGCCCGACCCGTTCATCGAGGTGCTGTTCCCCTCCCGCGTGGATGGCGAGGTCGAGCCCGCGCGCACCTGCGCGACGCGGCGGAAAGCGGGCGAGATCGTCACGGCCTGGGATCGCGGCAAACGGCTCGCTTGATCTGCGGCGCGCTTTGCCGCAGCCTCGTGCCATGACCGACTACAAAGACACCTATCTGCCCAACAGCCTGTTCCCGGAGACCGGGCAGGTCTGCATCGTCACGCGCGACCTCGATACGCTGGTGCGCACCTATGCCGACAAGCTCGGCATCGGCCCCTGGTGGGTCAACCAATATGAGCCGCCGAACCTGAGCAACCGCACCTTTCGCGGTCAGCCCGGCAACTACACCATGCGCATCGCGCTCGCCTGGACCGGCGCGCTCAACTGGGAAATCATCCAGCCGCTCGAAGGCCCGAGCATCTATCACGAGTTCCTGGAGGAGCATGGCGAGGGCATCCACCATGTCGGCGTCTACCTCAAGGACATGGGGATGGACTGGGCCGAGGCGCACCGGCAGTTCGCCGCGCGCGGTTTCAAGCCGGTGATGGCGGGGCATTGGCTCGGCGCCGAGTTCTGCTATTTCGAGACCGAGCCCTTGGTCAAGACCACGATCGAGGTCATTTACCGGCGGCCGGATTGGGTGCGGCCCGAGCCGCTCTACTGGTATCCGCCGAAGCCCAAGGGGGCGTGACGCTCTTTTTTCCGTCATGGCCCGGCGGCGCTTCGCCGACCGGGCCATCCATCGTGCAGCGTACTCCGCCTTGACCATGGATGGCCCGGTCCTCGGCAAGCCTCGGCCGGGCCATGACGGCACGAGAAGCGGCCGAAGGATGATGGTCGAAGAATGCTGCCGCAACGAGCGCAGCCTTACTCCACCATCTTAAACGGCGCGTGCTCGGCGAGCGCCTCGATCTCGTTCACCACAAAGGGTGTCTCGCGTGCGAGGAAGCTCTCAATCGCGCGGCGTAACCCCTCATGCGCGATCCAATGCGCGCTATAGGTCGGCACCGGCAAATAGCCGCGCATCAGCTTGTGTTCGCCCTGCGCGCCGGCCTCGACCCGCGCGAGCTTCGCCGCAATCGCATAGTCGATCGCCTGGTAGTAGCAGAGCTCGAAGTGAAGGAACGGGTAATATTCGAGCGCGCCCCAATTGCGCCCGAACAGTGCGTCACTTCCTTTTAGATTCAGCGCGCCGGCGATCGGCTTGGACCCGCGCTCAGCGAAGATGAGCACGATGTCATCGGCCATGCGCTCGCCGAGCAGGCTGAAGAACCGGCGTGTGAGATAGGGCGAGCCCCACTTGCGGCTGCCGGTGTCCTGATAGAAGTCGAAGAAGGCATCCCAGTGCCGCTCCTTGATGTCGGCGCCGCCGAGCACGCGGATGGTGAGCCCCGCGGCAAGCGCCTCGCGCCGCTCGCGGCGGATTTGCTTGCGCTTGCGCGATGACAGTGTCTCGAGGAAATCCTCGAAGCATCCATAGCCGTCATTGCGCCAGTGGAACTGGAGGCCGGTGCGACGCAGGAGCCCGCGCTCGCTCAGGAACGTTGCTTCGTCGTTGCCCAGGAAGTTCACATGGATTGAGGAGAGTGAAGAAGTCTCGGCGAGCGCGATCGCGCCGTCGATCAGCGCGCTTCTCACGGCATCGACGTTCTCGTCGGGCCGCGACAACAGGCGCGGCCCCGGCACAGGGGTGAACGGCACACCGACGAGGAGCTTCGGGTAATAGCGCCCGCCGGCGCGCTCAAAGGCCTCGGCCCAGCCATGGTCGAAGACATATTCGCCGAGTGAATTGCCCTTGGCATACATCGGCAGCGCGCCGATCAGCCGTCCAGCCTCGTCGTTCAGAACCAGGTGGCGCGGCAGCCAGCCAGAATCGGGCACGGCCGAGCCGCTCTCCTCCAGCGCGTTCAGGAAGGCATGGCGCACGAACGGATTGTCGGCGCCGGCGCAGGCGTCCCACGCCGCGGCGTCGATGTCCTTCAGCCGCTCGACGAAGCGGAGTGTGGCGCTGCTCACAGCACGAGTGGCGCGTTCTCAGGCCGAGAGCTTGAGGCCCGAGGCGGCGAGGTCGCGCAAATCGGTCTTCAGGTGGATGAGCGCGGGGCCCTTGTGCGCGAGCGCCGCCTCGAGCGCGGGCGCGAAGGCGGCGGTCTCTTCGACGGTTGCCGCAAAAGCGCCCCAGGCGCGCGCGGCCCCGGCAAAATCCGGGCTCTTCATGTGAATCGCGTGGTGGTGGCCGGGGCCGAAGCGGCGTTGCTGATGCATCGCGATCGTGCCATAGGCCGCGTTGTCGTAGACGATCACCTTGATCGGCAGATCGTGCTCGATCGCGGTGATCAGCTCCTGACCGGTCATCAGGAAGCCGCCATCGCCGACCATCGAGACCACGGTCTTGCCCGGCCGCGCCACCGCCGCGCCGACCGCGCCTGCAACGCTGAAGCCCATCGCGCCACAGGTCGGCGCCGCCTGGCTCGTCGCGTGGCGGAACGGCAGATAGCGGTGCACCCAGGTCGAGAAATTGCCGGCGTCGTTGGTGATGGTCGCATCGGCCGGCAGGCGCTCGCCCAGCACTCTCATCACGGCGGTCATGTCGACCCGGCCGAGCGCATCGCCTGGATTGGGCGTGAGGTACGCCACGGCTTGTCCGCGATGCGCCGCGCGCCAGGCGAGGCGGGCATTGGAGGGCGGGCCTTCCAATCGCGACAGGAGCGCGTCCACCGTCGGGCGCACATCGCCAACGAGGTCGATGCTCGCGCCGCTCCGTGCCACGACCTCGGCGTCGGGGAAGACCTGAATCACGGTCTGATCGGGGCGGAACAGCGAGAAATCGAGCGTGGTCGCGCCGTCGAGCCGGCTGCCGAGCGCGAGCACGACGTCGACCTCCTTGAACAGCGCCTGCTGATAGGGCGGCAGCGCCAGGCCGACATGGCCGAGATAGGCGTCGTGATCGGTCGGCATCGTGCCCTGGCGGCGAAACGCGACGACGACGCCGGCACCCAAGCGCTCGGCGAGCTGGACCAGCGCATCACTTGCCTGCTCGAAGCCGACCTGCTCGCCCGCGATGATGAGCGGCGCCTTGGCGGCCTTGAGCGCCGCGGCCGCGCGGTCGAGCGCCACGGCACCGGGCATCACCGCGCGCCGAGGATTCGAGCTTGGGATCGCAACCGCGCCGGCCTCACCCTCGGTCACATCCTCGGGCAGGGAGACGATCACCGGACCAGGCCGACCCTCGGCTGCGAGCGCCAGTGCCGCCGCGGTGTCCGCCGCGACCGCCGAGGCCGTCGTCGGCTCGAACACGGCTTTCGCCAGATCGCCGAACATGCGGCGATAGTCGATCTCCTGAAACGCCTCGCGGCCGAGCTCAGAAACCGGCACCTGGCCGACGAACAGCACCATGGGCGCCGAATCCTGCCGTGCGGTGTGAACGCCGATCGAGGCGTTGGTGGCACCCGGCCCGCGGGTCACGAAGGCGATGCCGGGCTTGCCCGTGAGCCGGCCATAGGCGCAGGCGGCGAAGCTCGCGCCGGATTCATGACGCGTGTTGATGAGGCGGAAGCGGTCCTTGGCGAGACGCAGCGCCTCGAGCACCTCGAGGTAACTCTCGCCCGGCAGGCAGAAGCCCGCGTCCAGGTCATGGGAGAGAAGGGTGGCGACGAGCGCTTGTCCGCCGTTCATGTGTAGCTCCGGCCAAATGAGGTGGCCGGAGCATAGAGGCCGCGCGCGGCGGAAACCAGCGCGCCGCGCGGGCATGTCGAATGCCCCCGACAGGGCCGGACAGCGCAATGGCATGGAGTATCCGGTGGCGTCGTGGCAGAGCCAGTCACAGGCAATCACGCTTTCGTTTGGCTGAAATCCAATTTGACCCTGCCCAACGTATTCCCGGGTGTGACCCACAATTGAAGCCGAGATCATGCCAGCCCAGACATTGACCCCACGTGAGCTCGCGGTCAGAGGCGAGAACGTCGATACGCGCAATTGGATGGATATCTTCTCTGCTGCGCCGAGCCACGTCGCAGAGGCGTTGGGTCTTGCGACGCAGTGGCAGGGTCCGCTCGCCATGGTGCGGAGCAAGATCCCGTTCAGTCACTTCAACATGGTGCTAACGCTGGGCTGCCCGGCTCCTTTCGACGACATGGCCATGGCTTCGATACAGCAATTCTATGATGCAAGGGGTGGCGGCAAGCACTGGATCATGGTGGTTGGCGAGGCCGAACCGCGTGACCTGGGTTCTTTGCTCCAGGCGCGCGGTTATCAAAGTGCAGGCGCCTGGGACAGGGTGCTGTCGCATAACGTGAACGCCGATCTTTGCGAATCGCTTGGCAAGAATTGCGAGCGGGTTACCGCCGACAACGCGGCGGAGTGGAGCGCCTTCCTGCTCAAATGCTATGGGATGCCCCCCATCGTCGGTGACTGGCTGCACGCTTTGATCGGCCGCAAGGGATGGATCCATGCATTGCGCCGCGAAGGCGGTGTGAAGGGCGCACCGGTCGTCATGACACGCAGCCTTTTTCTTGGCGACGACGGCTGGGCCTGGCTGGGAATCGATGCCCCAATACTGGGCGTGATGGCGCCCTGTTATGACGACGACCAGACCGTGACTGCGGCGCTCTTATCGGCCGCGGCAAAGGCAGGGGCGCACAGCTTCGTTTCGGACATCGAGGTGCCAGAGGCGGATCGGCAGGGTCCGGCCTATCTCCGGTGGGGCGAGCTTGGCTTCGCGCCGGTCTATCTGCGAAATCTGTATTCCAAAGGCTGAGCCTCGGGAATCGTTGTCAGAGCAAACCGGCGATGATCGTACGTTCGATGTAGGAGCCTTGGAGGCGCGTAGACCTTCAAGACCTCGAAACTAAGCCTAGGCGGCTGAGCCTTCCTTCACCGACATGTGCGCGGCCGGGCCCTGGCGGCGGTGGCGCTTGCGCATCTCGATCGCGGTGTCGAGCCGATGCATCAGCCCGTCGAACTCGTCGCACTGGTCGTAGCAGGTGACGCCGACATTGCAGCCGACAGGCACCCGGTAACCGCCAAAGGGCACGGAGATGTTGTTTAGGCCGCGCTCGATCTGTCCGACGCGCACGATCGCGCCGCGGGGCTCGCAGCGCCCGAGCGCAATGACGAACTGATCCGCGGCGATGCGCGCCGACACGTCGGTCTCGCGGACGAGGCCGGCGAGGGTGCGCCCGACCGCGCCAAGCACCGCATCGCCGCCGGCGGTGCCATAGACGTTATTGATCGAGCGGAAGTCCTCAAGATCGATCAGGGCGATCACACCGCCCTCTTCATGGCGGCGGGCCAAGGCCAATTGCCGGCGCATCTCGCGCTCGAAGCCACGGCGGTTCAAGAGCCCGCTCAGCTCGTCCGTCAGGCTCAATGTCTCGAGCAGCATGATGCGGCGGGCCTGGTTGCTCAGGAGCTCTTCCGTTTCGCTGGCGACGGACATCAGGGCCTCGAGCGTCGCCCGGTCGGCGTCGCTGATCAGCACGCCCTTGCCCCGCGCCGACTGCAGGAAGCGGTCGACCACCTGGCTCAGCTGAAGGCCCAAAGGCGAGGCCGTCTCTCTAACCGAAAAAGCGAGCTGCATTGCGGTTGCTCCCCCTCCACCCGCTGCGGCCATGAGTCCGGGCGGGGATCCTTTAGGGAGCACGGTGCAACGGCTGTGCCAGCCGTCACGCTTGCTGTGTCAAGCGCTTGGCGGCCACCAACTTGTCACTGGGGCAAAATTTGCCGGGTCGAACCTGCTCAAACGACCAGATTCGGCGGGGTGCGGCCGGCGAAAAAGGCATCGAGGTTGTCGAGGGCGTTCATGCCCATGCCGGTGCGGGTTTCGAGCGTCGCGCTACCGAGATGGGGCAGCAGGAAGGTGTTCGGTAGCTTCGGGTATTCCGGGCTGATCTTGGCCGGCTCACCGGTATAGACGTCGAGCCCCGCCGCCGCGAGCTTGCCTGACTTGAGCGCCGCGATCAGGGCTGCGTCATCCACGACATCGCCGCGCGCCGTGTTCACGACGATCGCGCCATCGGGCAGAAGGGCAATGCGCCGGGCATCGAGCACGCCCTTGGTCTCGGCCGTGAGGGGGCAGTTGAGCGAGAGGAAGTCGGAGACCGGAAGCAGGCTCTCGAGCGTCGGGTGAAACACGGCGCCGGCCTCCTGGTCCGGGCTCAGGCGCGTGCGGTTGTGGTAGTGCACGGTCATGTTGAAGGCGCGGGCCCGCTTGGCAACCGCGCGCCCGATGCGGCCCATGCCGACGATGCCGAGCCGCTTGCCGCTGACATCGGTGCCGGCCATGAACAGGGTGTGCCAACCACTCCAGCCGCCCTGCCTGCGCATCAGGGCCTCGCCCTCGCCGGCTCTCCGGGCGGCGCCGAGCAGCAGGAGGAAGGTGATGTCGGCGGTTGCCTCGGTCAGCCGGTCTGGCGCGTTGGTCAGGGTCAGGCCGCGTGCTTTGATCGCCTCGACATTCACGTGGTCATAGCCGGCGGTGAAACAGGCGATGATCTTGAGGCTGGCAGGCAATTGGTCGACAAGCTCGGGCGTCATCTTGTCACTCGGGCAGATCAGCAGGGCGTCGGCGCCGGAGGCGGCCTTTACCAGGGCGGCGGAATCGTACAAGGTGTCATCCAGGTTGAGCCGGGCGTCATAGTCTCGCCGCGCCCGTTCGTGCACCATGGGCGGCATTCTCCGCGTGATCAGGAGGACCGGCTTCTTTTTCATGTTCGTCTCCCCTTATCAGCGCGCGGCCTCCGCCGCGGCGCGCGCAATCTATCTGATGTTCGGCCGGGCACAAGCGAGCGCGCGTGCGCCGGTCGCTGCGCTGATCGTGGCGCTCGGGCTCGCCCAGCTTGACGCGGATGACGCGCGTGCGGCCGAAACCGGCATCACGCCCCATCGCGGCATCTACGTGCTCGACCTGCTGCAGGCCCGCTCGGCCAGCGGCATCGTCGGGGCACGGGGCGCGGTCTATTTCGAGTGGGCCGAGACCTGCGAGGGCTATCAGGTCAATCAGCATGTGCGCATGCAACTCGCGATGGCCGAGGGCCAGCCCAGTGTCGCGGCTCTGGTCTTCTCGTCGAGTGAGACACGCGACGGCCGCACCATGCGGTTCAAGATGCGCCAGTTTGCCGATGGCGTGATCAGTGAGGATTTGGAGGGTGTTGCCGAGCTGATGCCCGACGGAACCGGTGTCGCGCATTTCGGGACACCCGAGCGGCGCGATTTCAAGCTGCCTGCCGGCACCATGTTTCCGTCCACCTATTCGCAGCGTGCGCTGGCCGCCATGGCCGCGGGCAAGACAAACTTCGAGGGTTTCTTGTTCGACGGCTCATCGGCCGATGGCGCGTTCCACGTCTCGACATTTTTTGGCGCGCCGGTCGAGCGCCCGAAGCCGGGGAGCAAATCCAACGAGACCGAGCGGTTCTGGACCAACCGCGCCGGCTATTTCGCGCTCGAGCCGAACGACGCCGAGCCGATGTTCGAGGTCGGCTCGCTGGTCAATGCCGGTGGCGTCGCGGCCTGGTTCGATCTCGACTATGGCAGCTTCGTCGTGCGCGCGACGCTCAGCGAGTTCGAGGCTCTGCCCGAGCCGCGCTGCTGAACGGCCGCGGTTCAGTGTCCGGCGCGGTCGAGCTCGGCCTCGATGACGGCGCGGGCGGCGGCCCAGGTGTCGGTGCGATAGTGGCTGTCCTCAGCGGTCGCGAGCAGGCCGGCGAGGCGCCGATCACCCACGAAATGAAGACGGATCACCGCCTCCGCCGCTTGTGCCACGGAGCGGTGGTGGCGCGGGCTGTCGTCGATGAAGAAGACCGGGGCGTGCGTGCGCTCGTGCAGCCAGCGCAGCGCCGGGCCCTTGGGGCCGATATTGGCTACGGTCGGGTAGGGCATCCGATGGCGGCCCAATGATCGGGTGCGCCCCTCATGGTGTTCGAGGGGCACATTGGTCAGGATCACGATATCAGCCCGCCGCGCCAGCGTATCCAGGGCCGCCGCGGCCCCGGGGATCAGCGGCATGGCCTCCACCGTCTCATCCCAATACCGCGCGAGCAGGGTCTGGACCTCCTGCTCGTCGACCGGAAAGGCCGTACCACGCTTGCGGATATTGCCGGCCAGCTGGTAGGCGCGCCAAATGAAGTAGTGCTCATAGCGGTGCAGGAACTGCTCGAAGCCTTCGATGAAGGCGAACAGCACCTCATCGGCGTCGCACACGACGAGGGGCCGTTTCGGCCTGAGGGCCAGCCGCTCGAGCTGGCCGTGAACATGCGGGTCGAGGGCCTCATTCATGGTGCGTTAATTAGTCGGACCTAGGTTCTGTTAAAAGAAGGGGGTGCGCGGGCTCTTGTGCCGGCGGTGCCCTAACCGCCCGTATCCGGAGCCGGGAGGGAGACGTTGTCCGCTCGTGTCCTAGTGGTCGATGACATTCTCGTCAATGTTCGCCTGCTCGAGGCGAAATTGGCCGCGGAGTATTACGAGGTCGTCACTGCTCAGAGTGGCCAGGAAGCACTCGACAAGGTGCAAGCCGAGCGACCTGACATCGTGCTGCTCGATATCATGATGCCGGGCATGGATGGCTTCGAGGTGTGCCGGCGGCTCAGGAAGTCGCCTGAGACCGCCCATATTCCGATCATCATGGTCATGGCCCTGAGCGAGCAGGAAGACCGGGTGCGCGGGCTCGAGGCCGGCGCCGATGATTTCCTCACCAAGCCGATCCAGGACGAGGCACTGTTCTCGCGCCTGCGCTCCCTGCTGCGGCTGAAAATGGTGCTGGACGAATTGAAGCTCCGCGAGGAGACCTCGCGCGAGCTTGGTGTCGAGACCGGGGCTACCAACCTCGAAGACGCCGAGCTCATGGACGGGCTCAAGGTCAGCGTCGTGACCGACGATGCCTCAGATGCGGCCGAGGTATGCGCGACCTTGCCGAACGAGCTGGTCACAACGCCGATCGCCGCGGAGGGCGAAGCCGATCTCGTCGCCCGCATCGCCGCCTCGACCCCCGATATCGTGATCCTCGATCTCTATCTGGCCGACCACGATGCGCTCCGCATCGCGGCACAGCTGCGTTCCAATGAAGCGACGCGGTTCTGTGCCGTGCTCCTTCTGGCCGATCAGGGCGACGTCGCCCGCCTGCCGAAGGCACTCGAGCTCGGCGCCAATGACTATCTGATTAAACCGGCCGATCCATCCGAGCTGCTGGCGCGGGTGAAGATTCAGGCGCGCTATCATCGCTATCGCGATCGTCTGCGCGGCGCCTACACCGAAAGCGTCAGCCAGGCCCATACGGATGCGCTCACCGGCCTGTTCAACCGACGCTATATTCTGCGCCACATCGAGCAGCTGCGCGCCCATCGCCGGCCCGATGCCTCGCCGATCGCGCTCATCATGGTCGACATCGACCACTTCAAGGCGGTCAATGACACCTTCGGCCATGATTCAGGCGACCTCGTTCTGAAGGAAGTCGCGCATCGGCTGGGCGGCAACCTCCGTGCCGGCGACGTGGTTGCGCGCCTTGGCGGTGAGGAGTTCATCGTGGTGCTGCCCTCGGCCGAGCAGTCCGTCGCGCTCTCCGTCGCCGAACGTCTGCGACGCGCCGTCGCCGACAAGCTGATCGCGCTCAACGGCAACAACGATCCGATCCCCGTGACCATCAGCCTCGGCGTCACGCTCGACAACGGCAAGGCGGATTCGGTCGACACCCTGATCAAGCAGGCCGACGACGCGCTCTACCGCGCGAAGCGCGAGGGACGCAATCGGGTGGTCTTGGCGACGGTGGTGTCCGCAGCCGCGTGAGGCTCAAGGCTTCGCCAGGGTTTCGGCGAGGGCGTCTGCTTCCTTGATCTGGCTCGGTGTCATCGTGGCGGCAAGCCGATCCCGCAGCTTCTCGGCGTTCGGGACTCCGGCCGCCATTGCGCGCGCAAACCAGGCATAAGCCCGCACCGGGTTACGCTCGACGCCGACCCCCTCGGCATAGCGCTGGCCGGTCAGCACCTGGGCGCTCGGCACGCCGCCGAGCGCGGCCTTCTCATACCATTCGGTCGCGCCCTTTGCGTCGCCGGCCCGCTCTGCAAGGATAGCGAGGCCAAACGCGCCGTTCGGGTTGCCCCGCGCGACATCGGTGCGCCAGTGTTTCTCAGCGGCCTGGTAATCACGCTCAATATAGGACTTCCACCCTTGAGTCGGCTCCGCCCAGGAGGGCTGGGACGCCAAGCCGAATGGCCCGGCCAGCGCAAATGCGACCGCGATCAGCCGCGTGCTATGGCCGAGGGTCACGTCTTCGATCTATCGGCTGGGGGAGCTGCCGCGAGAAGCGGGCGGGGGCCGCACGAGCGCTCCCCGCGGGCGGCCTGTAGCGGCGTTATTTGATCTTGCCTTCCTTGAACTCGACGTGCTTGCGCACGATCGGGTCGTATTTGCGCGCCGTCGCCTTCTCGGTCTGGGTCTTCGGGTTCTTCCGGGTCGTATAGAAGTAACCGGTGCCCGCCGTGCTGACGAGTTTGATCAGGATATTGGTCGGTTTAGCCATGACCGCCTACCGCGCTATGAACCGTGGATTGGGCGCGACAATAGCCTTCGTCGTTCTAGTGTCAAGCTGCGCCTGTCACAGTTTGCGGCCACGGCCAAGCCAGACCATCCATGTAACCAAGCCGACAATGGGTACCATTAGCATGGCACCCGAGATCGTCGCCGGCAGACCATGGGGGTCGTAGGCCTGCATGGCGATGCCCGACAGGACCGGCCCCGTGGTCGTGCCGGCCGACAGCATCATGGTAAAGAGTGTAACCGCGGCGGCCAACGCCCCGCCGCTGAACCGGTCGCCCAGAATCGCCAGACTGACCACATAGAGCCCGGTAACGCAGCCGCCGAGCACGAAGAGGCAGATGAAGAGGGCCGGGATGGTGTGGAACACCGCCGGATAGATCGCGGCTGCCGCGGCCCCGATCAGCCCGAGTCCGAACAGCACGGCTTGCTTGGGAAAACGGTCCGCCAGATAGCCGATCGGCAATTGCAGGACGACCGATCCGCCCAGCACGATTGAGACGAGCTTGACCGAGGCCTCGTCGGTCATGCCTTCGCGCACGCCATAGATCGGCAGGAGTGCAAGGATCGAGGCGTCCATCACGCCAAAGATGATGACCGCGACCGTCGCGACCGGCACCACGCTGATGAAGCGCAGGAGCGGCGGGCGCGCGGAGCGCGACATGTGGGGCGATGGCCCAAAGGCCAGCAGCATGGGGATGGTCGAAAAGGCGAGCAGCCCGCCCGCGGTCCAGAAGGGGGCGTAGCCCTCGGCACCCGTGAACGACACGAGCAAGGGGCCGGCCGCTACCCCGCCGGCAACCGCGGCGCCGTAGATTGCCACGAGGCGTCCGCGCGTCTTGGCGCTTGCGCCCTGCGTGACCCAGATGTCGGTTGCGATCAGCGCGATGAAAATCGCTCCGCCCAGGACGAAGCGCAGCGGAAACCATGCGTAAAGCGGCTCAGTGAACGCGATCGGGACGATCAGCGCGGTCGAAACGATGATCGATACGAAGATCGGTATTCGAAGGCCAAAGCGCACCAGCAGGCGGGGCACGAACGGCCCGAACACTAGCACCGCGGCGGAGCTGGTCGCGGTGTTGAGGCCGATGAGAGTCGAACTCAGGCCCTCGCGTTCCATGATGAGGGAGAGCACCGGCAGCGAGTAACCATAAGCGAGGCCGAAGAACGTCACCGCGATGATGACGCAGATGATCGCGCGCAGCGTGGTCGGGCGCGTCTCGGTCTCCGGCAAGGTGGCGCTGTCGGTGGTCAATGGGGCGCGGCGGCGTTGATGCTTTCGGTGTCGGCGCGGGCGAGCGCGAGCGCGGTGCGTCCGGCCTCGGTCAGCCGGCAGACGAGCCAGTCGGGCTTGACCGGGTTGCGTCGCCACGGCTCTGCCCAACCGGCCTTCAAACAGGCCTTGATGGTGCGCGCGTCGATCGCTCGGCCGAGGCC
>Ga0194132_10003531_pt1 | contig 27702 bp, 21 predicted proteins | sample TA2KigOf80mmetaG_FD_148612 | JGI IMG/M metagenome (GOLD analysis project Ga0194132, IMG submission 148612) | Freshwater microbial communities from Lake Tanganyika, Tanzania - TA2015054 Kigoma Offshore 80m | ecosystem: Environmental > Aquatic > Freshwater > Lake | place: Tanzania: Lake... | reverse complement strand
GTAGTCACCAGACGATCCTATGGCCTGCGCACTTACCGCGTCATGGAACTCTCGCTTTATCACAACCTTGGCTGCCTACCCGAGCCGCCAGCTACCCACAGATTTTGCTGAGGAGGCGATTTTCGATGTCCGCAACGGCGACCAGACCGGCAAGCTGATGCTCAAGGACGCGGAGCTGGCCTTCGAATCCTTGACCGACTCACGCCACTCCCGCAACTGGAAGTATTCCGACATCCGGGAGCTGTCCAAGCCGAAGAAGGAACTGCGCGTCCGTCCGAACAAGGGCAGCCGCTACGATTTTCAGTTCAAGGACTCAAAGCTCCGCGACCGGATCTACAACCTGATCTCCGAGCGCATTGTCCGGGCACGGCAGGGCCCTAAGTAGCAGCTCCCGCCATTCGCAGGATCATCGGCGCGATATCGCATTGACGCTTGGCGAGTTCGCCCACCGGCGGGCGTCCGGCGCCGATCACCGCCAGCCAGGTACGGTCGGCTCCGGGGATCCGGCTGCCATGGCTGGTCCAGGTGTCGAGCGTGCTGCCGCGGCCGTGGTCCGAGGTTACCACCAGCGCGGTCGATCCCCGGTATTCAGGCATCGATTCGACGGTGGTCCACAGCCGGTCCAGACACTCATCCACATAGTGGATCATCTGCAGATACCGGTCGTACCGTTTCTTGTGCGCCCATTCGTCGGTCTCATCCAGGGCGACATAGAACACCCGCGGCTTATGCAGCCGGATATACTCGAGCGCGATCTCGAAGGTGATCCAGTCATGGCGTGTCTCGGGCTCATCCGACATCATCTGGTGCTGCATCCGGCTGAGCTCCTCCATGCGTGGCGAGCCCCCGATGTTGGTGTAACCGCAGTTGATCTCGAGGCTCCCCGGGGTCTTTTGCGCCATCCATTCATAGGCGTTCCAGGAGGCGATCACCGCCGCCTGCGCGCGATCCAGCCGCCAGTGGCGTTTGAGAACCTCCAGGAAGCTCTCCGAGGGGTTCTGCTTTGGCTCGTTGCCACGGATCACGTCGTCCTGCGTGCGCCCCGTGAGGATCTCCGAATAGCCAGGGTAGGATACCTTGAACGCGTTCGTCACCAGGATCTCGGAGGAAATCGACGCCTGTCCCGCGAGCCGGCCCCAAAAGCGAGGCATGAGCGCGGCCCGGCGTTCTTCCGGAGCCTCCCGCCAGAACCGGTCGCGCAGATGGCGCGCCTCGTGCATGTGAGCGGCCCTCTCGCCCATCAGCTTCGGGTCGATTCCGTTGAAGACGTCCTGCCACCGGAGCCCGTCCGAGGTGAACAGGATCAGGTTCCGGATGGGGGTGGATTGGGCCCACAAGAACGCGGGGAGTGTCAGCAGTTCGCGGCGGCGCATTGCGGTACTCTGAAATATAGCGTATCTCGCGATTGGAGGGAGTTGGAATGTCCATCAAACGGATCGGGATCCTCACCGGGGGCGGCGACGTCCCTGGCCTCAACTCCGTGATCAAGGGGGTCGTCTACCGGGCTGAGCCGCTGGGCTGGGAAGTGGTCGGAATCCGCCGGGGATGGGAGGGGCTCACGCACCTCAATCTGGCGGACCCGGAGAGCCGCAACACCTACATCAAAACGCTCGACCGGGCCAACACGCGGACCATCGACCGGACGGGGGGCACCATGCTCCACACCAGCCGGACGAATCCGCTGCGGATGAGGCGCCTGCCTGGACACCTGGATCCGGCGCTTTACCCGCTCCTCAAGACCGAGAGGAAGGGCGTTGTCTCAGAGACCTACGACGTGACACTGGGGGTGGAAGCCAACCTGGAGGGGCTCGACGTCGATTATCTGGTCGCGATCGGCGGCGACGACACGCTGAGCTACGCGGCACATCTCAAGTCGCGCGGGGTAAAGGTGGTTTGCATCCCCAAGACCATGGACAACGACGTCCGCAACACCGAGTACTGCATCGGATTCTCGACCGCGATCACCCGCGCCATGGACGCGGTGAACCGGCAGCGGTCGACGATCGGATCGCACGAGCGCCTGGGGATCTTCCGCGTGTTCGGGCGCGACGCAGGATATACCGCGCTCTATACCGCTTATGTTACCAGTGCCCGGTGCGCGATTCCCGAATACAAGTTCGATCTCCAGCTCATGATCGATCTCCTGCTCGCGGATAAGAGGAGCAACCCCTCGAATTATTCGATCGTGATCCTGTCGGAAGGGGCCGAGTGGCAGGGATACGAAGTGACCGAATACGGCGAGCCGGACGCCTACGGCCACCGCAAGAAGTTCAGCGTGGCCGAGTCGTTCTCGCAGGCCGTGACCGACGGCAACAAGAATCGCAAGTCCTCGGTCGAGACGGTGGTGAGCGACCTCACCTACGACCTCCGCTCGGGCGAAGCTGACTTCCTCGACAAAATGATTGCCTCCACGTTCGCCGGGATGGCGATGGACACGATCCGCAACGGCGGATCGGGTCTCATGACAGGAATTGTGAACGGGTGCTACCAAATGGTGGAGATCCCGGATCCAAAGCTCGGCCCGCGGACGGTGGACGTGGACAACATGTACAACACCGCCCGGTACCGCCCAAGCTACGACAACAAGCTGGGACTCTCGGTCTTCCTGACCAAGCCGTAGGAACGGAGTGAACCTGCTGAAGCGTCTGTTCGGCGCTGGACCGGAGCGGCCGGTCATGTCCCCGGAGCTCGAGCGGCGGATCCGTGCCTCGTTTGACGAGTCCTCGGCCGATGAAGAGCACTTTCCCTCGACCATCGACCCGCGGATCTATCACGTCCAGCTCATCCTGCGAACCCTCGGCGATCTCAACGGAAAGCGGGTGCTTGACGCCGGGTGCGGAAAGGGCCGCTTCGCCCGCGTCCTCCGCGAGCAGTACCCGGACTGCGCGGTCGCGGCGATGGACCTCTCGGAAGCGATGCTCGGGTTCGCTCCCCGTGATCTGTGGCGGGTGTCGGGCACCCTCACGTCACTGCCCTTCGCCACCGGCGCCTTTGACGGCGTCTATGCCACCGAGTCGCTCGAGCATGCGGTGGACGTTCCCGCCGCCGTCGCCGAGCTGTGCCGAGTCCTGCGGCCCGGCGGGCGGGTTATCATCATGGACAAGAATGCCGAGCAATGGGGCCGGTTCAAGACCCCTGAGTGGGAGCGCTGGTTTGAGCGCAAGGAACTGGAGAAGATGCTCGGCAGGCACTGCCGCGAGGTCTCAAGCCAATTCGTCTCGTACTGGGAAGACGTTGCACCGGATGGGCTTTTCCTCGCCTGGACGGCTGTAAAATAAAGAGAAGACATCTGGGCGGATGGTGATCGAATGAAATCTGGGGGAGACGAACAATGAGAAGCACTCGACGCAATTTCTTCAACCAGGCAGTCACCGCCGGAACGGTGGCCGCCTCGCTCACCGGGGCCAAGCGCAAGGCAAGGGCGCAAACCGCAACACCCGCCGTCCTCGAGAACCGGCTCGAAAAGGCATACGAATACCGTGTGGCCCGGGCCGGGCACTACCGGGCGCTCGGCCCGGTGGAGCACGTCACCAACGGCGACGAACAACGGTACTCGAACCGCCTGAACAGCTTTTCGAAGACCTTGCTGCACGATCAGTTCGGACATGTCAGCCGCGACGCCTACAACAGCATGATCCGGGCGGTGAACAGCGGAAAGCCCGAGGACTTCGAGGCGATCATCCGCGGCGGAAACGTGAGGCTTAAGAATCCGACCGGAGCCTACAACTACCAGATCGCCGGAGCGGACCAGTCGCAGTTCTTGTTGAAACCACCACCGGCGTTCGACTCCCCGGCCCAGGCGGCGGCGATCACCGAGCTCTACTGGCAGTCGCTGCTGCGCGACGTGCCGTTCGCAAACTTCGAATCGGATGAGAATGTCCTCAAGGCATGCCGCGAACTGACGGCCATGCAGGCATTCACTGGACCCCGGATCAATGGCCAGGTGACTCCCGCGACCGTGTTCCGCGGCCACACCCCAGGCGATCTCACCGGTCCCTACATTTCGCAGTTCCTGTTCGCGCCGTTCAAGATGGGCCACCTGCAGGTGGACCAGAAACAGATTTCCACCGCGCCCGGGGTCGAGTTCATGACGCGGTACTCCGACTACCTGACGATTCAGTTCGGCGAGGGCAAGGGACCCGGCCAGACCTCCGACACCGTGCCCCGCTACGTGCGCAACGGACGCGACCTGGCGCACCTGGTTCACGTGGACTGGTCGTTCTCGCCCGCCTATCACGCGCTGTGGATGCTGCTGGCGATGGGCCCGGCGGCCTACTTCCCGGGAAATCCATACGTCGCCAGCCGAGGACAGGAACCCTACATCAACTTCGGGCCCCCGGACTCGTTCGAGTACGTTTCGCGGGCCGGCAAGCCCGCGTTCAACGCCGCCTGGTTCCAGAAGTGGTTCATCCACCGGGCAGCGAGACCCGAGGTGATGGCCAACCGGATCCACCACCACGCGTCGAAGATCCAGGTGTATCCGATCCACGATTCGGCGTTCAGCGCCGCGGTCGAAACGGTGTTCAACAAGTTCGGGACCTACCTGCTGCCGCAGGCCTACTCCGAGGGTTCGCCGCCGCACTCCACCTATCCGTCGGGACATGCAACCGTGAACGGCGCGGTGGTGACGATGATGAAGGCGCTGTTCAACGAATCTTTCGTGCTGCCGGACCCGGTGGTGCCGTCACACGACGGGCTGCAGTTGCTGCCCTACCGCGGTCCGGATCTCACCATCGGCAACGAGTTGAACAAGCTGGCGTTCAACATCGCGGTGGGCCGGAACTGGGCGGGAATCCATTTCCGCTACGATGCCTGGGAAGGGATCAAGCTCGGAGAAGAAGTCGCGCTGAGTTTGCTGGCCGACCTGACCGCGGGTTACATGGACATCTTCCCCGGGTTCGAGTTCACCAAGTTCGATGGAACGAAGGTGAAGATCTGCAACGGGTGCGTCGCCGCATAGTGACGGGACAGAATCACTTCAGTCGATGATGCCGTTCCGGACGGCGAACCGGACCAGTTCGCCGGTCGAATGGAGGTTGAGCTTCTCCATGATCCTGCCCCGGTGTGCCTCCACGGTGTAGACGCTCAAGTTGAGTGCTTGGGCGATCTCTTTGTTCGTGCGGCCCTCCGCGATCCACTGCAGCACCTCACGTTCACGGCTGGTGAGAAGATCCAGCGGATTGGTGACATGCTTGCGGTAGTCGTTTAGCACCGCGTCGGCGACGCCGGGACTCAGGAATCCCTCTCCCCGCCCCACTGCCCGCACCGCCGCCAGGAAATCGTCCTCCCCTGAGTCCTTAAGAAGATAGCCCTTCGCGCCAGCCTTCAGAATCTCGCGGACGTACACGCCGTCCTTGTGCATGGAGAGCGCAAGGACTCTGGTCCGGGGCGCGAGCTCGCAGATTCTGCGCGTCGCCTCAATCCCGTTCAACTCAGGCATGGTCACGTCCATCACCACCAAGTCGGGTTGCAACGATCCCGCCATATTCACTGCTTCGCGTCCGTTCGCCGCTTCGCCCACCACTTCCAGATCCTCCTGCGCGTTCAGGAGCATCCGGAAGCCGTTCCGAACAACCGCGTGATCGTCAGCCAGCAACACGCACTTCTTGAGGCTCTGCATCTTCCGTGATCCTCCGTTTGGATGCGACATCAACTTCGACTCGAAGGCCGCCTCCTGCCGCGGTCAGGAACCGGAGTTCGCCCTCAATCTCCTGGGCCCGGGCCCGCATTCCCACCATTCCCAGCGACGGATGGTGCCCCGGCGTGTCCTGGGCGGAACGGCGGAGTCCTCGTCCGTTGTCCTCGATCGACATGCGCACCCGCCCCCCGGCGGACCTCACTTCAACGCGCACCGCGGAAGCGTCCGCGTGCCGCGCCACGTTGGTCAGAGCCTCCTGGGCGATGCGGAACAGGTGGGTTTCGGCCTCCTGGTCCAGCCGGTCTGGGAAGTCCGATTCGTAGGTGGCCGGAATGCCAGTGCGCTGGGAGAACCCTTCGGTCAACCAACGGAGTCCCGCATCCAGGCCAAAGTCATCCAGAATCACAGGATGCAGCAATTGCGAAAGCTCGCGCACGTTCCGGATCGCGTCATCCACCAACTGGAGGCAGTCGGCCCGCCGCGCGGCCCATTCGGCCGGCTTGTGTGCGCCGAGATTCGCCTTCACCGCCGCGAGGGACTGGCCAAGCTCGTCGTGCAATTCGTGGGAAAACCGCCGCGCCAGCGACTCCTGGCTGTGCAGCATGTGCCACGACACCCGGCTCAACTCGCTTGCCTGCGCCTCGATCTTACGGATGCTGGCCCTGGCGAATGCGATCGTCGCCGCCGCGCAGACGGTTGCGAGCAATAGACATGTACCCATCAGCCAACGGGAGGTCGCAGCCAGTTCCCGGAACTCGGCTTCCATCCGCCGGTCAGCGTCTTCCACTCGCTTCTCGCTCGCCACGAGGAGACGCTGTTCGACGTCAACTACTTGGTCGTGAAGTTGGAACAGAGGGGAGAGATCGGTCGCCAGCCGTACGCCGTGCCGGTCCACGGCCCGCCGAACGCCCGCGGCAAAGGCTAGTACGGCGCGGTCAAGCTCAACCCAGAGCGGAGCCTCGGGAGTCGACTGCGCGGACCGGGAGAGCCCGGCCAGAGCACGGTCGGCTGCGTCTAATTCGCTCAACAGCCTGTCCCTGTCCTGGATTTGTTCCCCCGGCGCCAACTGGTGGAGAATCGCGGCCATGGTGTTCTGGCCCGCCTGGACGTCATTGAGCAGCCGCGCAATCGCCAACTGTTCCCTCCCCACTTCCGTGGCGTCCCGCTCGATGGCGCGGGTTCCGCGGACGGCGGCAAAGCCCGCCGCGCCGAGCAATCCGAGCACGAGTGCGAAACCCGCCGCGAGCGCCCAGAGGACGCCACGCTCGGTGATGCGCGCCGGCTGAGGCCAAACCATGTCTACAGTTTACCTGCCGGTGAGCAGAGCCGCGATTTCGTTGGCGGCAGGCGCCCGGAGTGCCGCAAACACGTGCGGAAACACACCGCCCGCCACCAACACGGCGGTTGACATGGTCAACGCCCAACGTTCCCGCGGCAGTGCGTCGGCGATCCGCGGGACGTGAATTCCACGCCGGCCGAGGAATAGTCTGGCGAACAGGTTGAATGCGGTTACCGCGTTGAATGCGGTGGCCAGCGGAAGTCCCACGCCGAACAGCGGATGCGAGTCCAGAGATCCGTGGAACAGCAGATCCTCCGCTGCGAATCCTAGCGTGCCCGGAACTCCGACCAAGGCCGCCGCCGCGATCGCGAAGAACACCGCCAGACGGGGCGCGTGAAAGCCGAAACCGAGGAACCCGTTCAGCGCGGCGGTTTCGGTGGAGCGGGCTTCGAGCGCACGGTACACCGCGAGCAGCGCGGAGGTTGAGAATGCCACCACCCACCAATGCAGCAGAGCTCCGGTGACGCCCTGGGCGTTGGCGTTTTCCAGCCCCGCGAGAATCATCGCCGCCTGGCTGCCGCAAAGCAGGGCAAGGATCCGCCGCGGCTGCCGCGTCCCGAGCGCTGTGAGCGCGCCCAGAACCGATGTCACAGTGGCGAACACCCCAAGCACCGACAGGTATTCCCGCGCCGGCTCCGGAAACATCGGCGCCGCGAACCGGATCAGCAAGAATGCACCCAGGTGTCCGTTCAGAAACAGATTCAACACAGGCAAGGGCCCTGCTTCAAACGCCTTGGGAATCCAAAAGTGAAATGGGAAAATGCCCTTGCGCATTGCGGCAGCCAGCACCAGAAGGAGGAAAGCCGCCGGAGACGCGGGCGCGGCGAAAGCCAATGCCAACGGAACGGAGCTCGACGCCAACACCAGCCGTGAAGCCCGGCCTGTGGCCGTATCCAGGCACAGGGGGACCACGCTGATGATCCAACCGGCAAGGAACACCCACGGGGATCCCGCCGAATACGCGAGCAGCGTCCCGGGCCCCACCCACCACAGTTGCCACTTTTGCCGGGAGTCCACCAGGTCCTTCCTTGGCGCCGCAGCCAGTGTGATGAACACCAGCAGCAGGTACGCTCCGGCAGAGGTCAAACTGAAAAGATCGACGCGGAACATCAGCCCTCCGGTTCTCCCGCCAGCCGCGAGGGTTCGCCCGCGGTCCCCTGCCGCTCTCCGGTCTCCCAGCTTTCGAGTGCCTCTCCGAAGGAAAGAACAGGCCCTGTAACATAGCGGCTCAACCAGGCATCCAGGTATCCGCGCTCGAGCGCCGCTCGATAGAGTGCGAGCCGGAACCGCTCCGGCAGCAGGTGATGATAATGAGCGCCGGTACGCCCCAGTTCTCCTCCCGCTGCCGCGTGGACCCGGTGGTAGTCATGCAGCATGGACGGAGCCCGCAGGAACTGGAGAGTCCGGACGACCGCGTGCCCCATGACGTGGACCAGTGCCAGACGCGGAAAGCCGAGCCCTATCTCGGCGAAAATGATGCCAAGCTGAGCCATCCCCGCGTAGGCGAGCGATGTCTTGGCATCCACTGAAGCCCGGTGCACCAGCGTCGCCAGGGCCGCCGTGAGCAGTCCTACTACGGTGCAGGTCCAGGCAGCGACGCCCGATGCCCGGAGGACCGGTTCAGCGCGCAGCAACAAGTATGCTCCCAGGTGGACAGAGATCGCTCCATAGAATATCGCGCTTGACGGAGTTGGTCCCTCCATCGCCCGCGGCAGCCACCCGGAAAATGGAAACTGCGCGGCTTTCCCCGCCGCCGCCATCACGAGCAGCAAGCCCACGAGCGTCGCCGCGGAGGCACTCATCAAGGCCGCGTCGTCCGGCCACGGGCCGCGGAACAGTTTCGCGGCTTCGGTGGTGTGCTCCAGCCTGTGCAACAGGTAGATGGCAAGGAGCAGTCCCAAGCCCGACACGCGATAGTACGCAAACAACCGCACCGCGTTTCGCACCGGCTCCCGCCGCTCGTCGAAGAAGGCAATGAGAAGCACAGAGGAGACTCCGACGAGTTCCCAGCCCGCCGCCAGCAAATCGAAAGTGCCCGCCGCCAACGTCAACAACGCGGCGAACGCGAACAGGTGCAACAGCAGGAAAAACCGGAAGTACCCGCGGTCACGGTGCAAGTAGCGGACCGAAAACACGCCCGTCAGTCCCACCAACACCGCTGTCAGCTCGATCAGCGGCCAGGAGAGGCGGTCAGCCAAAAGCGAAATCTCGAAATGATAGCTGCCTGCCTGGAACCAATACCAGACGGGCGTACGAACTGCGGCCGTGTTTGAACCAATTGCCCAGCCGGCTGCCGCAGCCACCACGCAGAATGAGTAGACCGCCGCGGTCAACCGCGCGATGAGCCTTTCATGGGGAGTGTAGCCGGCCAGCCAGGCCAGCCCCAGTCCGGAAAATGCCAGTCCGGGTGCCAGCACCAGCGCCGCCAGCAGGGACTCCGCCATCACGCGGCGTTCCTTAGGCGCGGCTGAATTCGAGCCAACGGCAGGTGCTCCATGCGGCCCAGGTACCAGTCGATCGATGATGGAGAGCGGCGCAGCGGCTCGTCTTCGCCCTCAATCCGTTCCCATATGCCGCCGCCAGCGTAATAGTGGATTGCCGTGGCATCCGCGGGATCCACCGAGGCCAGCCGGATCCAACGGTTTTCGAGAAACTCCTTGAGCGCCGGGTTGGCGTGAATTGTCGCGAGCACCCGGGCCGGTTCTGTCTCGACCACGAACAGGATCCGCACCGGCTCATGGATCTCCACCATTTGCCATGGCAGTCCGGTTCTCAAATCGCTTTCGTATCCGTTCATGACCCCCACCAGACCGGTGACGTTGTGCGGCAGCTTGGTGCCACATCCGTAGCGCTCGTTGTCTACGAACGAAAAATAATACTCCAGGCTGATCCCGGCGCAGACCGGGATGACAGCGCCCAGAATCCGGGCGAGGTCGCTGTCGTCCGGGTCCTCGGTGGCGTCATAGGAGGCCAAGAATGCGCGGCGGTCGAGGAAGATGCCGCGCGTCAACTGGCGGCGGCCGACGAAGCACACCGAATTGGTGCAGTGGCCGTACTCCGGCCGCGGCTCCGCCAGGTGCTCAGCCCGCTCCTGCACGTGCCGGAGCCCTTCGGCGGTATCTCTGCTGGAGCTGCACGCCTCAAAACGCCGCGCCCGTTCATTCGCGCTGGCTGCCCGCGCCAGATCCAATGACGCGCGCACGCGGTCCAGGTCTCCGCGATGCGTGTCTGGAACGTAGTCGAGGTCGTACAGGTCGATACCATCACTGCACGTGTCATGGTAGCCGCCAACGAACCAAGTGCCGTCCGGGATCGTGATGCCGCGTTCCGCGAGGCCCGCGCGCACGCCGGGATGATTCGCCATGGCCGCGAAAATCCGCGCGTTCGGACCGCCTCTTCTCCCTCCGCATGCACCGCAGTCGTGCGCCGATTCGTGTGGATTGTTCAGGCTCGCCGATCCATGGCCCAATACCACCACCAGACGCGCCATGCGTTTCCGCAGTCCCGCCGGACTGAGCACGCTGGCGACCCTGTCCACCTGCTCGGTGAGGGTGAAGCCGGTCAGCAAGCCCTCCGCGGCCAGATGGCCGGCCTCGCCTGCACGCATGAACGCCAATTCCGTGCGCGGCTCCGGCAGCACGCTCCCGTTCAGCCAGTCCATCCACTGCGCGTAGCGCCGCGGACTGAGTACCCGTGCGGCGAGCGGGAACAGGCTGAACAGGCCCAACAGTGTGGTCCCAAGCCACCCCCGCACCAGCGTTCGCGAACTCACAAACGACTCCCGCGCAATGCGGGCCCACATCCGGCGAAGCTCCCTCCGGCGTCCGTCCGCGGACTCATGCCCGGCCGCCGCCTGCTCGTGGACCGCATGCCGCGGCTCAATGACCACGGGGCATAAGGACACACCGTGGGCGTCGTCGATGCCCCGGTAGTTCATCGCGACCCCGAAGAAGCCCGCCGCACCGAAGGTCTCGATTTCGGGATCGGCCTCTTCGAGATGGCGGCGAATCGACTCCTCGCGCTCATCAATGCAGAAAAACACCTGCGCCGCGACACGTTCCGGCTCCGGCAGCGGACCCTGAACCGCGTGCGACCGCAGCGGCACCAGGATCTGCCGCGCGTGCCTCCACTCGTAGGCCGCGTGCCAGACCCGCCGCCTTTCGCCTCCGCTGAACTGATCCACCGCGGATCGGAATTCCTCTACCTCGGGCTCACTCCATTGAGCCAGTGTCCGGGGGCTCAGACCCATAAGCTGTGCGGCGTCAAAGTAACGCGCGGCCCTGGCCAGGTCAGCCGCCCGTGAAGGCGCGGCGCCCGCTGGCATCCGCCAGGCGCCGGGCCCGCCGGTTGCCACCTCTACCCCGGCAACAGTCAAGACCAGGCGCACTGCCAGGAAATCCATCAGCCTCGCGGGCACGGGTTCGTGGGGAGCCAGCCCAGGATCGTCCTCCAGGCGGCGCATCAGTCCGGCCCAACCGGGGAGCGCCAGCAATTCCTGCTGGATCAACTCTTCGCAGTTTTCCGCGCCGAGAGCCTGAAGCGCGGCTTCTATCGCGCCCTCCGCGTCGAGCGGACTCCAGCGCTTGATCCACCGCGGAAGAGCGCGCAATTCCGGGAGCGCGGTTCCAGGCTGTGCCAGAAGCGTCATCGCGGAGCGCCAAAAGCCCTCCTCCCGGTTGGGCATGGGCCAGTACGCCAATCCCTGGTCAAGGTAGGCGCCCGCCAGTTTGATGAGCAACGGATTCACCGCGTCGTCGAGATCCTTGCCCGTGGCCGCCAGTACGCCGTCGCGAGGACGGCCCGGAGACCGCACCAACGGCTCCGCTGGCGCCTGCCTCTCGATCCAGAAATCAAACAACGCCCGCGGCGGTTCGCCGCACAACGCCTCCCTCGCCGCTGTGGGAAGATCGTCACGGAAACGTTCAAGAAGTCCGTTTTCCTCGATCTCCCATTCGATCGTCTCCGGCGGAAGCTCGCGCAGACCCGGCGCCAGCAGCACTCGCCATAAGGCACCTGACGCGCCCTCCGAGCTGAGCACCCGGCCGAGGTCTGCGTCCTGGATCCGCCCGGAGCGCAGTGCCGCCCGGTAGGCGGACTCCGGCATGTAGGGTTCGGCTCCGAAGATCCGCCCAGCTTCGACGACGGCCTGCTCGAAGGTTCGATCTTGGAACGCGTGGAGTGTGTTGTGATGGATGAATACTCCAATCGGCCCTTGCGCGGGGAGCAAATGCGCCGCGTGCGACACCATCTCCTGGATCGAACTCTTCAATTACGCCCAGCTTGCCAGTCCCGCGCCCCGTTATGGCATCCCGTACACAGGGGGCTTCGGAGCTGGAATCTCCGGGGGGCCCTGGCTCCAGGGACCTAGAGTCCCCTGACGGGGCTATGCCCAGGATCCGGGTGGATGCCACAAGCTTCCGTTATGGACATTCCGCGCGGCGGCCTGCAGGGCCTCCGGAAATACTGGAAGGACGATCTCCTGTCCGGATTCCTCGTCTTCCTCATTGCGCTTCCCTTGTGCCTCGGGATTTCACTGGCCAGTGGTTATCCACCGGTCGCCGGCATCTTCACGGCGATTATCGGCGGAATGCTGACGCCATTCCTCAGCAACTCTGAATTGACCATCAAAGGCCCGGCCGCCGGGTTGATCGTAATCGCCCTCGGTGCCGTGCAGGAGCTCGGAAACGGCGATCCGGCCGTGGGCTACCCGCGGGCGCTCGCCGTTGGAGTGGCCGCGGGCGTCCTGCAGGTTCTCTTCGGACTCCTCCGGGCCGGAGCCCTCGGCGACTTCTTTCCCATCGCGGCTGTGCACGGGATGCTCGCCGCTATCGGGGTGATCATCATTTCGAAGCAAGCGCATATCGCGCTGGGTGTCAGTCCACACGCCAAGGAGCCGCTCGAACTTCTCGCCGAGATCCCCCGGTCGATCACCAATCTCAATCCTGAAATCGCCGCAATTGGCTTAATCAGCCTTCTGATTCTGTTTCTCCGGCCCCTGGTCAAAAACAAAGCCGTGCGTACCATTCCCGGACCCATGCTCGTACTCCTTGTCGCGACCCCGCTTGGGCTGTTGTTTGACATATCCCATCAGCACCTGTACACATGGGGCGGGCACGAGTACGGTGTGGGACCGCAGTACCTCGTCCACCTTCCCGGCAGCCTTCTCGGGGCGATCCAGTTCCCCGACTTCAGCCACCTGTTCACCGCAGCGAGCCTCCGATGGGTGGTCATGTTCTCTCTGGTAGGAAGCCTGGAATCGATCCTGAGTGCGAAAGCAGTGGATCTGCTTGATCCCTATCAACGCCGCACGAACCTGAACCGGGATCTGCTCGCGGTGGGCGCAGCCAACACTCTGGCCTCCCTCGCCGGCGGACTACCGATGATCAGTGAGATCGTCCGCTCTTCCGCCAACCGCGGAAACGGAGCCAAAACGAGATCCGCGAATTTCTTCCATGGCGCTCTGCTACTTGTGCTGGTGGCGAGCGTCCCCGCTCTGCTGAACCAGATCCCGCTCGCAGCGCTCGCCGCCATGCTGGTCTTCACCGGGTACAATCTTGCCTCACCGAAAGAGTTCCACCACATGTGGATTGTCGGCAAGGAGCAGCTCGCCGTGTTCTGCTCGACCTTGGTGGTCACGCTGGCAACAGATCTCCTGGTGGGCGTAGCGGCCGGAATTGCCGTGAAAGCCCTGATTCACCTGTTCAACGGAGCCTCCCTGCGGTCGATCATGCGCCCGCATGCGGTCATCGAGCTGCCGGAATACGGTGTCCCGGTGGTGCGCGTCCACGGCGCCGCCGTATTCACTAACTGGATTCCGTTGCAGCGCCAGATCGCCGCGTTGTCACAGCACCCGTTCGTCCGGGTCGACCTTTCGCACGCCCGCCTGATCGACCACACTGTGATGATGAAGCTCGACGAGCTGGCACGCGACTGGAAGCTGGACCATCGCGAGCTCCTGATCGGCGGACTCGATCAGCACGCTTCTCTTTCCGGACATCCTCACGCCGTGCGGGTTCTCCGGACCGCGTGATACGATCCGGGAATGCCGCGCCACGCGTTCCTCCTTATCCCATGCCTCCTGGCGGCCCAATCCGCCATTGTCCCGCCCGGGGCCAAACTTGAACAGATCTTCTCGGGCGGCGTGCTGACCGAAGGCGTCACCTCCGCCCCCGACGGCACGGTCTACTTCAGCGACATCACCTTCACGCACGCCTCCAAGATGCAGGCTGGCCACATCATGAGGTTCGATCCGCGAACCAGGCGGATCAGCGTGTTCCGCTCCCCCAGTGGCATGTCCAACGGCCTCAAGTTCGATGCCCAGGGACGCCTGCTCGCCGCCGAAGGAGCCGACTTCGGCGGACGCCGCGTCACCCGCACCGACATGAAGACCGGCAAGGCGGAGATCATCGCCGGAACCTTCGAAGGGCGTCCGTTCAACGCACCCAACGACATCACCATCGACGCCAAAGGGCGCATCTACTTCAGCGATCCGCGCTACCTCGGCCACGAACCCATCGACCAGCCGGTGATGGCCGTCTACCGCATCGACCCGGACGGCTCCATCCACCGCGTCATCACCGACGCCGCCAAACCCAACGGCGTCTGCGTCTCGCCGGACCAGCGGACACTCTACCTCGTATCCAACGACAACGGCACCACGGGCATCGGACGCCTGCCAGACACGGTCCCCGTGCGCAAGGGGCAAATGGCGCTGCTCGCCTACGATCTGGCCGCCAACGGATCGGCGAAGTTCCGCAAGATGCTGGTTGACTACTCGCCGGATGAGGGTCCCGACGGTCTGGTCGCTGACACTGACGGCAATCTCTATGTCGCGGTCCGGCGCGCAAGCCGTCCCGGAATCTATGTCTACTCGCCGGACGGCAAAGAACTCGGCTACATCCGGACACAGGGGCTTCCGACCAACGTTGGCTTCGGGCGTGGAGAAGAGGCGAACATGCTCTACATCACCGAGGGCGGGAACGTCCAGCGGATCCGGCTGAACCGGAGGGGATACCAGCTTCCGTAGAATTTTCTGGAACAAGGTACCTTGTATTGCCGGATACTGGGCATGATGGAGTATAACGGTGAGGACAAGGAACGCCGGATCACCCAATTCCGCAAGGGAATCCTCGAACTTGCGGTGATGAGCGTCCTCTACCACGAGAAACACTATGGATACTCATCGGTCCGCGTGCTTTCCGGAAGGGTGCGGCTCTTTTAGATTTTTCGGTCGCCGGGCGTGCATCTCTTGTAGCTTCTGCGATTTGCGCCGTGCTTGGCTGTCCGGAACCGCGAGATTTCGAGCGCAGGGGGAGAACTCGTGAGCCATGCGGGTGACGTTCCGACGGCGAGCGCAGGGCGTCTCGCAACCGCGCGGGTTCGCCTCGCGATACCCCATCGGTCAGATATCCCGCGAGCGTGCCGAGATCCCCCTCGTTCACGCAGTTCTGGCACGCCACGCCCCTCGCTATCCGATTGACAGATAGCGCCTTATTAGGCTGAAGTCTAAACGAGCCGCACCCTTTCCGGAAGTGGTTCAGTGCCGCTCCGCGAAGGCACCATCTATCCGATCCTGGCGCGGCTGGACCGTGAGGGCGTGGTGCGGACCGAATGGGTCGAGTCCGGCCAAGGCCCTTAGGCCCCAGTCTGGCCGCGAACACCGCTTCCTGGCGGGCGCGGTTCGGTGACTGCTGTGGTATTGGCAAGTCGCTTCTTAGCCACGGCTGCCACAACAGTGGTCGAGCTCAGCATCGACCGCCGCTCTTGGGGTAAAGCAGACGACCCGAGCAGTTCGCCAATCACCTACCCGGGCGCCGATATCGGTGAGAGGGCGTCTTGGGATGACTCGGAGCGTGGTGGCAGGTCAAACACGAGAGCGTGTTGTCGCTCTTTACGAGGCAGGCGTCGTGACTGAATGGAGACCGGCCGGCCCTCGATCGCGAATTTTCGGCTGTGGTGCGAGATTTGTTGTCCCCGTTTTACCGCGGACGGCGCATTGGATATTGAAGGAGTTTGAATCATGCGGTTGTCGATTGCGTTGGCGATGATGGCGGCGGCCACGAATGCCGCAACGTTTAACGTGAACAGCTTTGGTCACACGGTGGATGCCGTCCCAGGCAATGGAGTGTGTGCCGACAGCAGCGGACAATGTACGTTGCGCGCGGCGATCATGGAGGCAAACGCGCTGGCTGGCGCGGACACGATCGACCTGGCGCCGGGGGCCACGTACGTAATCGCAACACCGGACAACGCGTACGCAGGCTTTCCTGTTATCGCCAGCTTCATCCGGATCAACGGACGGGGCGCGACCGTGCGACGGAGCAGTGTCTCGGGAACTCCGGACTTTCGGCTGTTCTGGGTGGAGGGCTACATTGGTCCAGCGTCGTTGCTGACGCTGGACCAGATCACTCTCAGCGGCGGAACCGGTGACGGCGGTGGAGCGCTGAGAGTGAATTACGCCAGCGCGGTAATTCGGCGGAGCACGATCAGCGGGAATTCGGGATTCAGCGGCGGAGGGATCCTGAACTTCCGCGGCAGCCTGACGCTCGAAAACACGACCGTTAGTGGTAACACCAGCGGCGACGGCTTTGGAGGCGGAGGCCTACTGGTGTTCCCGTTGTCCGGGCAGATCACGCGGATTATCAACTCTTCAATCGTGGAGAACCGGGCGGCCGCAATACCGGGATTCGGGGGACGAGGCGACGCAGTCGCCGGCGGGCCCATCGAGGTGCGCGGGAGCATCTTAGCCAGCCCGGCCACCGGACTCGGCGCCGACTGCTACGGTACGGTGACGTCGCTTGGCGGGAATATCGCCAGTGACGCATCCTGCGCGCTGGCGGGAACGGGTGACCGGAACAGCACCAATCCCATGTTGGGTCCGCTGGCCTACAACGGCGGGACCACGCAAACACATGCCCTGCTGACGGGAAGTCCGGCGCGGGATGGCGTTCCAGCCGGGCTCTGCCTGGACGCGAGCGGTGCGGTATTGGCTACGGATCAGCGCGGGCTGGCGAGGCCCCAAGGGTCGTTGTGCGATGTTGGATCGCTCGAAGAAGCGGCCGGAGTGGCCACCTGGACTCCAACGGGCACCATGTCGTTGGCTCGGTTCGGACAAGGTATCGCCGCGCTACCGTCAGGGAAGATCCTGGTGGCGGGCGGGCACAACTTCGGGATCGGGTACCTGGGCCATTCCGAGGTCTACGATCCGGGCACTGGATTGTGGAGCGTAACCGCCTCGATGCCGCGGACGCATCGCTTCACGGCGGTGCCACTGGCCGACGGCGACGTGCTCATGCTCGGAGACGACAACGGGCCGCCACCGACGGCGTACCGGTACCGGGAGGGGACGGGGGCATGGTCGAACGCGGGGAATCCCTCCATAGCGCGCTTCCAGACCTGGGCGGTGCTGCTGCCGAACGGGAAGGTGCTGGTGCCCGGGGGCTATATCGGAGGATGCTGCATCGGGCCGGCGGGAACGTATTCGTCGGCGGAGGTGTACGATCCTGTGGCGAATACGTGGGCGATGACGCCTCCGATGTCGGAGTCGCGGTTCATTCCGAGCGTGACTTTACTGGCAAACGGCAAGGTACTGGTGGCGGGCGGAGCGCAACGCGACGGGCCGACGGCAATCCGCATTACGGCGGACCTGTTCGACCCGAACAGCGAAACATGGTCGGCCGCGGCGCCGATGCTCAACCCGCGTGGCGGGCATACGGCGACCCGGCTGGCGTCGGGGAAGGTGCTGGTGGCCGGCGGTTTCCTGTCGACGCTCAGCAACTATCAGGCGTCGGCCGAACTCTATGATCCGGCGACGAACACTTGGACGGCGGCGCCACCGATGGCTACGGCGCGCGCGCGGCATGCGGCTGTGCTGCTGCTATCCGGGAAGGTCCTGGTGGCGGGCGGGGAGACCAGCGGCGGGCCCACGGCGGCGGCCGAAGTATATGATCCGGTGGCGAATACGTGGTCCGCGGCGCCGCCGATGACCACGCCCCGAAATATCTTCGGCATGGCGCTGCTGCCAGGAGGGGGTGTGCTGGCGGCGGGCGGGCTGATCGGGGGCTCCACCGAGACGGCGACGGCCGAGATCTACCAGCTCGGGGGTGGGCCCGATCTGACACCGCCCGTAATCACCGCTCCAGCTTCGGTGAGCGTGAACGCGACCAGTCCGGCGGGAGCGGTTGTGAACTATGTCGCGTCGGCGACGGACAACTCGGGCGTGGTGGCGGCGTTTGGCTGCGTGCCGCCGCCGGGCTCGGCGTTTCCGATTGGGGATACGGTGGTGACCTGCTCCGCGGCGGACGGGGCCGGCAATCTGGCGACAAAGATGTTCACAGTTCACGTTGCGGGGGCTGCCGAACAGATCGCGAATCTGAAAACATCGGTGGGAAGCCTGGGATTGCCGGGCGGGATCGCAACGAGCCTGCTGGCGAAGTTGAACGGGACACCGAACTGCGGGCAGTTGAATGCGTTTATCAACCAGGTAGCGGCCCTCACCGGTAAGGCCTTGAGCCCGGCACAGGCCGCACAACTGATCGCGGCGGCGAGTCAGATCCGTGCGGCGATGGGATGCTGATCGTTGACTGCGCGCCTATTGTTCTGTAATGCCAACGCGGAGAGATCGTGTGGAAGGGTGAAGACCACATGGAAATACGGCACGGGGAGCAGGTCTTCGGATCGCTTCGCGAGCCACTGCTCACGGGCGTTGGTTTGGCATTTCGGGCAGTGCCGGTTCCTGCGCGAGTTGTACGAGATGGCCTCGTGTCCGCAAGCGGAGCATCGGTCCAGATGCCCGCCGAGAGTCTGCGTCCGGCAATTCCGGATTGCCGCAGCGTCTTTAGATGCGGCCACACGAGATGGCGTTGGTTCCGGTCGATAAAGCCGTCGGGCCGTTCGAATGATGTCGGCCACCTCGAGCTTTGAATGAAAAAAGGACCGTTTAGCAAGATACACTTGGGCCGTTGTGTAGGCCGAGGGAGACAGCCGTTGCCTTGGACAGAATAGCCAAGGCGACGACCCGGTGGCGAGGATCCTCGCCGTGTTGAGGAACCTGGGCGAGCCCGCGGAGGTGGTCGCCGAGCGGCTTCTGGGCTCGTTCGTGCGGTCCGGCGTGAAGCGGCTTCTGCCCGTGCGCATCGCAGGCGGTGTCCTGATCGCGCTGTTTGGAATCCCGCTGGGATTCGGTGGCGCCGCGGTGCTGACCGGGCTGCTGGTCTAGTAGAACTGGTGCGGAAGGGCGCGCAACGGATCCGCGCGGAGCTGGCGGAACGGGGCGCTCACTCCCGGAGGCCGAGCGCGAAAATCGAATTGCCCGACGCTACCGCCACGTACTGACGCCCGCCCACGGCATAGGTCATCGGACCCGCGATTACCTGCCCGCCCAGATTCCTTGTCCACAGCAGGCGTCCGTCACGGGCGTCAAACGCGTAGGCGTGGCCCTCACGGCTGCCCGAGATCAACACGTCACCGGCGGTGGCAAGCAGTCCCGAATCGGTGACGTCATCCATCCGGAACTCCCACTTCAATGCTCCCGTCGCGGGATCGAGTGCCCGGACCGCGCCGTATCCCGACTCGCCGCTCCACAGCTTCACCGCCTCTCGCCGCGTGGCCGACACGGTCGACCGCGGTGTGCCGCCCAGATAGCGCTTCCCCGCAACGTACTCCGCTTCGAACTTGTGATACACGCTCGCGTAGTTCTCCCAAACGCTGAGGTAGAACAACCCTGTCCGCGGGCTGAATGCGGGTGAATACCAGTTGGTCGCACCCTGGACGCCCGGATACACGAGCTTGCCTTCGGCTGAGGGGCCCATCCCCGGAATTTTCACCGGCCGCCCCTTGGCGTCGAGACCCGACGCCCAGGTCTGCTTGGCGAACGGCTTGCCGAGCAGGAACTCGCCCGTCACGCGGTCCAGCACGTAGAAGAACGCGTTGCGGTTGCCCCACAGCATCAGCTTCCGCGGCTTGCCTTGCCAAGGGAGATCGGCGAGCACGGGGATCTGCACGGCGTCCCAGTCCCATTCATCGTGCGGGGTGAACTGGAAATGCCACTTCAGTTTTCCGGTACCGGCGTCGAGCGCGACCACGGAGTCACTGTACAGGTTGTCGCCCTTGCGCACATCGGGATTCCAGTCCGGGCCGGGATTGCCCAAGCCCCAGTAGGTCAGATTCGTATCGGGGTCGTAGGTCCCGGTGACCCAGACCGAGGCGCCACCGCGTTTCCAGGCATCGCCGGGCCAGGTCTCGTTCCCCGGCTCACCGGGTCCCGGAATCGTATAGAACCTCCAGGCCTCCTTGCCCGTGTGCACGTCGTAGGCGGCGAGGAATCCGCGGATTCCGAACTCCCCTCCGGCGGTGCCAACGATCACCTTGTCCTTGACAATCAGCGGCGCGTGGGCGAGCCCGTATCCCTGTGAGAAATCAAACACCGTGGTCTTCCACTTCAGCTTGCCGGTGCGCGCGTCAATCGCGAGCAGGTGCGCATCGAGCGTTCCCATGAACAGGGTGTCGCCGAGAATCGCCAATCCGCGATTGATCCGGCCGCAGCAGGGGTCGGTGCGCGGATCCGGGATGTGCTCGTAGGTCCAGAAGATGCGGCCGGTGCGGGCGTCAAGCGCGATGACGTCGTTCGGAGGCTGGGTGAGATACATCACCCCGTCCACCACCAGCGGCGTGGTTTCGAGCTTGTCGCGCGCGGCGCACTGGAACACCCACTTCACCTCAAGATCCTTGGCGTTGGTGTTCTTAATCCCGTCGAGCAGGCTGTAGCGCTGTCCCGCGTTGCCGCCGGAGTAGGTGAGCCAGTTGTGCGGCTCGCGGTGAGCATTGAGCAGGCGCTCCCAGCTCACCTGAGCGGTGCACAGGCTGGCCATTGCGGCGAACAGAAAAAGGCGCATCGAAGACTCCTATCGCAGACCCGCCAAATACTCGACCAGGCCGTCAATCTCGGCGGTGGTAAGCCTTCCTTCCACCGGCGGCATCGGCGATTCCTTCACCACGCGGAAGCTTTTCAACTCACTCTTCAACACCGAGACCAGGCGCTCGTCGTTGTCGATTAACTGTGCCGAATGTGTGTCCTCGTTCAGGCGGCGTCCGTAGACCACGCGTCCTCCGGGGTACTCGGCGCGGGCATACCAGTTGCGCGGAGTGACCCGCGCGTCCGGCCGCAGCAGTGCCTCGCGAATCTCCTCGCGCGACAAGCGCAAGCCCGCGTCGCTCAGGTCCGGACCCGTACGCGAGCCGCGGTCCCCTACGCGATGGCAGGCCGTACAGCCGCCCTTGCCCTCGAACACGGCGCGTCCGGCGGCGGGATCCCCGGTTCCTTTCACCGCCTTCGGACGCCTGGCCAGCGATCGCAAGAAGGCGATGATCTGCCAGGTTTGCCGGCCCTCGAGCCGAATGGGGGGCATCTCGGTTCCCTTGATCCCCTCGTTGATCGACTGGAACAGGTCCTGGTCGCGGCCGCCGTGGCGGAATGTCCCGGTGGTGAGATCCGGGCCGCGGCCCCCCCGGGCATCCAGACCATGGCAGACGGCGCAGTTGGCGCGGTACCATCGCGTGCCGGACTCAATGTCCGCCGCGGTTCCGAACAGGGTTTCCTGGCCAAACAAGGGCGCGGCTAATGCGATCGCCGCCACCAGCCTCATGCGCTAGAAGCTCCTTGACGGACGGTAGCCGGGACGGGCTCTGACACGGTACTTCTTCGCCGCGTCGGAGGCGATCTCGACTGTGATCTTGCGGAAGTTGTCGTTCGGATTCGCCTGTGGATAATACGTCACGGTATAGGAATTGCCGAGCGACTCGCGGATGGACTCGAAGGCCTCCACCTGCTTCTGCCACGTCTTGGCGAAGTAGACCTGGCCGCCAGTGCGCTGGGAGATGCGCTTGAACACGTTCGACGAGATCGGATCCTTGCTGACGTCGCTGGTCGAAATCACATAGATCGGGATGCCTTCGTCCTCGGCCACCTGGCGGACGTCATCGGGCGCCACCATGCTGGCGTTGTCGGGACCGTTCGAAAACACGATCACGACCTTGCGTCCGGAGACTTTGGCCGCATCGCGCAGCGCGAGCAGCAGTGCGTTATAGAGAGCCGCGTCGTCGCCCGCCACCGCCTTCCGCAATCCGAAAATCGCGCTATTGCGGTCACGGGAGAGAGTGGCCGCGCGCGACAGGTTGCGGCTGAAAGTGTAGACGGCCACCGAGTCCGCGCGATCGAGGCCGCGGATGAAGTCGGCGATTGCGTCGGAGGCGTAGACGAACCCGCGGTACATGTAGTTGCTCGTGTCGAACAGCACGAACACGTTGGTGCCCACGAAGGCGTCGAGCCGCGGATCACCGCCCTCCGTGGGCTGGCGCGAAGCCGCACCATCACCGGACACGATGAGCTGGCGCGTCGAGCCGTCCTCCATCACCTGGACCGGCGGCTTGTTGCCCTCGGCGAAGGTGTTCATTTTCTGCGAGATTCCGTCCTCGAGAATCCTGAAATCGCTGTGCTTGAGGCCGGTAATGTACTTGCCCTTGCTGTCGGTGACCGTGAAGCTCAGCACCACCATGTTCACGTCGGTGCGGAACGTCGGCCGCTCCTCCTGTGTCTGCTGCGCGCGCGCCGCGGGCACCAGCGTCCACAATCCCAGTCCCGCCGCTCCCGCTACAACCGCGGCCAAAGTGAATCGCAACGATATGGTCATGTTCTATTTCCCTTCCGCTTTGTCGCTGGCCCCGTTCCGGGCCTTCTTGCGGACATCATCCCCCACGTTGCGCATGGAACGCAACAGGGCCGGCCAGTCCTCCAGGTGCGTGGCGAATATCCGCTGCACGGTTTCCGCCGTCCACTCGGGGATCAAGACGTTCAGCCTGGCCGGATTCGTGTAGGTCTCATCGGCGAGGGCTGCGTAATAAAGCAGGTTCGATTCCCAGCTCTCGGCCATGATCCGGCTCGAGTAGCCCATCAAGGTTGGAAACGTCCTGAGGTTCAGCAGTTCGGGCTGGAAGGAGGAGGTCAGGGTGGGCTTGGGTGTCCCGAACACGCGGGAGATCGCTGCCCAGTTCACGGCCGCCGGCGCAAACTGCCGCAGGCGCCGGATCTCACGGCCATGCACGGAATCGTCGTCCTCATGCTTTGCCATCCAGTCGGCGCCGAGCAGCACGAGCTCGGCGGCGGTGATGTTTTCCAGAGCGGACTTCAGGTCGCCCTGTTCGAGCAGCATCTGAACCTTGGCGGCCCGGCCCGGCGAGGCTTGGCGCGACAGGACGGTGATCATCTCGGTCCGCCTGCGTGAGTCAATCATCGCGTCGGCGACTGTCGATTCTCCGAGCCGGAGGTGCAGGCCCACGAAGTGCATCTGTTCCGGCGTCACTGACCACCAGCGGGCCGTCTTCGCCATCAGGATCATCTGCGGAACCAGGTCGCCCCAAATGAGAGCCTGTTCCCGCGATGGGATCAGGAAGTTCTGCTCGGCTTCGGCCAGCGCGTATGCCATTCCGGCGAGCGAGCCGACCAACCGGCCGCCCGCGCTCGACGGCCATCCGGTCCCAAGGACTTCGGTCTGCCGCCAGGTTTGATTCGTACCCTGCACCCCGAGGAAGTCGTGGCTGCGCACGAACAGCGGGTTCGTCTTGAGGAGTTGGGCCCCGGGCGGCGCGTAGTACGCATAGCTGAACCCGACAAGGGTGTCACGCAGGATCGGCGCCAGCATCGCCCGCGCGTCGCCGAGTTTGTTTGGGTCCGCACCCGATCGCTCGAGCGTCTGCCGTAGCGACATCTTGCGCTGATTCTCGATGTGCTTCTCCGTCCAGTATCCAAATGAGAGCGCGTTCTTCTCGGCGCCGGTGAGTGAGGCGCGCGGAAGCTGGATTTCCTGCATCCGCTGCTGGAGCCGGTTCACCAGGGCGACATTGAGCTTCTCGCCCTTGCCGAGGGCTTCGATGTGGTCGGCCAGGTCGAGCAACGTCTTGAGCGAGATCAGGCGTTGGGACTCGAAGATCCGGTTCGCCTCAGACACCATCTGCTGGTGGGCTTCTTCGTCTCCCGGCCGGCTGGTTCCGGCGATCAGCGCGATCATACGCTCCTGGGGATTGGCGTTGTCCGGAGTGCCGGTGGCTTTGAGCAACGCGCGAACGCCCTTAACGCTCGAGTCGAAGACTTCGCGATGGTTGCGCAGCTTGAGGAATCCGTCCAGGATCTCCTTGAGCGCTGGCTCGCTCTGCGCCGCCGGGATCAGGGAGTTGCGCGACAACACCTGCCACAGGCTGACCAGGGCCTGGAAGCTGCCCGCGGTGTCGGCACGCGGGTTCTGGTCCTTGATCGCGCTGATCGACTCGACGTTGTCCAGGTACTGCGAGATCGCCGCATCGGAAAGGTCGACCTCGGTGAAGACTGGGATCTGCGAGGAAATAAGGCGCCAACTGCGGGCGATCCGGTCGGCGGTGTCGGCCGTGAGCGGCTGCTTGCGCTTCCGGTTCACGTCGGTCAAACCCATGAAGATTTTGAGAGGCTCGTTCTCCACCGCCTTGCGCGACAGGGCGAACAGCGCTTCCACGACGTCGTCCGGGTTCTTCCATCCGGCGGCGCCCTTGGTGAGCTTGCCATCGTACTTTCCGTGAGGATGATTGACGAACAGGTCCCGCCAGACCTCGATTCCGCCAGGGATGTGCGGCTGGCCGTTCGGTTCCAGGCGCAACCGCGTGGTGAGCAGCATCAGGTCCGTGTTTGACCGGAAAACCGGACGCGCGGGTCCCGGGCTGGTGACCCGGCCGCGGATCGCCGTGTAAAACCTCTTGAGGCGCTCGGGCTCCGTGAGATAGGTCTGGACCGGACCATCGATCCGCGACAGCGCGTCGAAGTAGCTGTTCAGCCAGCCGTCGTCTTTCGAGAACAGTTTGTCAATAAACTGAACGCCCTGCGACGGCGGCGCACCCACGAGTTCAGCCCACATCGCTTCGCTGCGGGCGCCACCCGGCACCGGAACCTTGCCGTCGCGGATCTGGTACATGCCGCCAAAGAAGTCGATCACGTGGGCGAACGCGCGCAGGCGCTGCAGCGAGATAGTCTTCTTCATCTCCATGGCCGTGTTGTGGTCGATCTTGGCCATTCCGAGGTAGAGGCGGCACAGCAGGTCGTCGGACATGAAAACGTCGATGAACTCGCCGCGGTCCTTCTTCTCGACCGAGAGCCAATAGTCCGGGCCATAGAGAACGGGCACCTGGGTCGGCTTGTAGTCATAGACGAACGGGCGGCTCGTGCGAAGGGACTGTTCGAACTCGGCCAGCGGGAATCCGGAATCGATTGTCAAGAATGCGCGGCCCGCGTTCACGGTTTCCAGTGTGATGTCGCCGCCGCACGCCCCGCGGATCCGGTAGCCGAGGATCTTGAGAAGCTCGGCGGTCCGGGGTGTGTCGCACTGGTCAATGTTGATCTTCTTTTCGGCGCCAGAGAACTTGTCGAGCTCGCGGGCTTGCCCGAGGTAGCGGAAGACGAGCTTGAGGAACTCGGTCTGCTCCTTACCCTCCTGCCCGCTCGAAGCCTGGTAGCCATTGGTGACGACGTTCCGGGCCAGGGCCGGGAGCAGGTCCTCCGGGCGGAGGTCGGGCGACAGCGCCGCCATCCGCGAGAAACTGTGGATCGGACCCGGGATGTCGATGGTGGGCATCGGCTCGGGCTTGGCGTACTGGGGCATGGAAGCGGGCAGCCCGGTTCCCCCTGCTTCCCGGTACTGCCGCAGGTGTTCAGCAGCCGCGGTGTTGTCGCCCGCCATGAGGTCGAGCGTCACCAACCGCCGCAAGGCGGATCTCCGGAGATTGGCGTCCGGATTGGCTCCCAACAGCTTGCCGTAGGCCTGGCGGGCCTCCGGATCGTTGCGCCGGTCAAGGTGCGCGGCCAGATCGGCCAGCGCCTGGGGCTGGCCGCCACGGGCGGCGTTACGTAGCGCCTCCACGTCCTGCGCCCACGCCCATGATGCGCTCAGAAGGGCGGCAACCACTCGATTCAACATAGGGGTCCTCACCTCGTCGGAATATCCGTGCTGGCCTATTAATTTACCACCATCCGCGGTCCCGTTCCGGCAGGGGGTGTAAAATCCGGTATTGGACCCCATGAGACACGTACTGCTCCTCCTGCTCGCCGCACCCCTTTTGGCAGCGGACACGCCGCGCATTGCCGTTATCGGACTGCTGCATTCCCACGTCTGGGGCCACCTGCCCAAGATGATCAAGGGAACTCCGGCGCAACTGGTGGGAATCGCCGAAACCAATCCGGATCTCATCGCGGAAGCGAAGAAAATGGGAGCCCCTGATGGTATGTTCTTCGCTGACGCCGCCCGGATGCTCGACCAGGCCAAACCCGACATCGTGTGGGCATTCAATGAAAACAACAAGCACCTGGATGCGGTGAAGCTGTGCGCCCCGCGCAAGATCCACATCATTTTCGAGAAGCCGCTGGCGGCCACTCACAAGGAGGCCGTGGCGATCCAGGAACTCGCCTCCCGGCACGGCGTCAAGATCATGACCAACTACCAGATGGCGTGGTGGCCCTCGCAGTACGTGGCGCGGCAGCATGCGGACTCCGGAGCGATCGGCAAGCCGTGGCGGCTGCGTGGCATCGTCGGCCACGGCGGGCCCGGGGGACGTGGTGTCCGCAGCCAGTACTTCTTCGATTGGCTCACCGACCCGGTGAAGAACGGCGCCGGCGCGCTCATGGACTTCGGCTGCTACAACGCGCTTTGGAGCCTGTGGTACCTGGGCCGTCCGGAGAAGGTCTACGCCCACGTGAACCAGCTCCGGCCGGAGACATTCCCCAAGGTCGAGGACAACTCAACCATGATCCTGTCCTACAGGAACGGCGTTGGGCTGTTCGAAGGAAGCTGGGACCTGCCGCGCGGATTCCAGGACCTGGAGATCTTTGGGCTCAACGGAAGCATCACGATGGTGAACGGGCGGGTGGAGGTTCGCAAAGGCCGGGAGCCCGGACAGGAACTGCCCTCAGCGCCACTTCCGCCCGAACAGGCCGAACCGATCGCCTACATGGTCCACTGCATCCGGAACAATAGGCCGGTGGAGGGCCTCACGGCGATCGGAATCAATGCCGATGTGGTTGAGATCATCGACGCGGCCAAACAGTCCATCAAGACCGGACAGGCGGTGAAGCTGGCCGCGCGCTGATCAGGCGAACGGGAAGCGGACGGACTTGGGCTCGTCGGCGCTGCCATCGAACTTGCGCATGCGGACATAGACCTCGATCTCGGAGGCCTGGCCGTTGGCCACATGGACGCGGAACTCGATCTGGCGCTGGTCGCCGGGAGACGGGTCCATGCTCGCACCCCAGACGAAGTAGGGCAGGCCGCGGGCCCCGGTCTCCCGGGCCTTGCTGCGCATCATGGCGGGTTCAAACACAGCGCCGGTGGTCTGGGAGGAGCGGATGCGGATGCGCCACTCGCCGGTGTCGCGATCCGTTTCCTTGTAGCCCACGAAGGCATAGTCGCAGTTCAGGGGCGCGTCATAGGCGTCGACGTAGCCCAAAGTCTGGTAGGCGCGGGAAGAGTCGTCCGCGGGAGCTTCGATGAGTTGGATTGCCATAGGTTCCTACTCCATCATGCGGGAATCAGGAACCGTTTCGATCACGGATCCGGGGTTTTTCTAGCCCAAGTTCGTCACTGGACCATCGATTTCAGCGATTTTCGAGGTTTCAGTCAAGACAAGCGCCGTGTTTTCAGTACGCGTGTCCGGAGAACAC
>Ga0194132_10003527_pt1 | contig 27726 bp, 27 predicted proteins | sample TA2KigOf80mmetaG_FD_148612 | JGI IMG/M metagenome (GOLD analysis project Ga0194132, IMG submission 148612) | Freshwater microbial communities from Lake Tanganyika, Tanzania - TA2015054 Kigoma Offshore 80m | ecosystem: Environmental > Aquatic > Freshwater > Lake | place: Tanzania: Lake... | reverse complement strand
GGGCTGCACGTCGAAACCGAACTCGTCGGCCACGGTGGTGATGACGTCCATGTCCAGCCGCTGATTGATGGTGGCGACCAACCCCAACTCCAAGCAGGCGGTAATCACCTCGCTGGTCTTGACTCCCATGGATTCGGCCAACTCGCTGACGGTGATGTACTCCATCACCCGCAGCAGGCTGCGCTCCTCCCCTCCTTCGCCGCCCTCGCCTTCTTCCTTGCGGACCCGCTCGTAGCGGCGCCGGGTGCGGCCCTCGTTCATCTGGGAGAGGGTCTTGCGCACGTTCTCCTGGATGGCCTTGGCATCCACCTGCCGGCGGCGCTTGCCGCGGCCACCCCCGCCACCACCGCGCCAGCGCCCGCTCAAATCGGCACCGCCGGGCACTGCAGGAGCATCCTTCTTCTGACCCCGCTCGCCCAGTTCCTCGAGGGTGCGGGGCTCCTCCTCCTTCTGGCCCCGCTTCTTGGGGCGCTTGCGCTCGTCGTCCTTGGCCGGCAGCGGCACCACCGCTGGTCTCGGACCGTCCCCACCCAACCGCCGTCTGGGGCGGTCCATGCCGGGGCCCGCTGGCCGGGGCCCCCGCCGGTCTTCCTCAGGGCGGGGATGGGGCGCCGAGGCGGGAGGACGGGCCGGACGCGGTTCGGCCTTCTTCCGGGTCTCCTCCTTGATCTTCTGGCGCTGGACCTCCTGGATCGAGCTTTTCTTCTCCTCGGCAATCTTTTGGGTGATAGCCGCCAACATGCCGTCATCGACGACGCTCATGTGGCTCTTGACGTCGAAGTTGAGCCCCTTGAGCATCGAGATCAAGGCGTCGCTGGAGAGCTTCTTTTCCTTGGCTACCTGATATACTCTGAGCTTTTCCAAGTAAATCCCCCCCCTTCACGGCGGGAAAGAATGCCTGATGCCGCCGGAGCGGCTCCTGTCAACCCTCTGAACCCGGGGCGCTTTCTGTGGTGGCGGCGGGGGCGACCTCCGCCTCGTCGCCTGTTTGACTCTCCCCTGGGGGAGGGGTGGTTTCTGGATGCTCGGTCAGATGGGTCTGGGCAGCATCCTTGATCTGGTTGGCGGCTGTGCCTTCCAGCCCAGGCACCGTGCGCAGCAACTCGACAGTAGCTTCGGCGATCGAGGCCACCGTGTTGAAACCAGAGGTGATAAGGCTGAGGGCGATCAATTCGCTGATGCCCGGCACCCGGCGCAACTCCTGCTGGTACACGTCGATCTGGGCCCGGCGCTCCTGGTACTTGTCCTGGGTGATGATGTCCAGACCCCACCCGGTCAATTGCACGGCGAGGCGCGAGTTCTGGCCAGACTTGCCGATGGCCAGGGACAACTGCCCCTCTTCCACGATCGCGGTGGCGTGCTTGCGACGCTGGTCGAGGATAACCCGCGACACCGCCGCCGGACTGAGGGCCCGGGAGATAAAGACGGAGGTCTCTTCGCTCCAGGGCACGATGTCGATGCGCTCCCCACTCAGTTCGCGGACAATGGCCTGCACCCGCGAGCCCTTGACCCCGACGCAGGCCCCGACCGGATCGACTCGATCGTCGTTGGAACTGACCGCGATCTTGGCACGCTCCCCCGGCTCACGAGCCACCGCGTGGATCTTGACGATCCCGTCGCTGATCTCGGGCACCTCGATGGAAAAGAGCTTGCGCAGGAATTCAGGGTGAGCCCGGGAGAGCAGGATCTGCGGCCCCTTGCTCACCTTGAGCACCTCGAAGATGTAGCCGCGCACCGTGTCGCCCTGCCGGTACCGCTCGCGGCGGATCTGCTCCTTGAGCGGGATGGCTGCTTCGGCGCGGCCCAGGTTCAGGATGATGTCGCCGTGGCTGATCTGCTGTACCACCCCGGATTCGATCTGGCCCACCCGTGGGGCAAAGGCTTCGTGAACCCGCTCGCGCTCCGCCTCGCGCATGCGCTGGATCAGCACCTGCTTGGCGGTCTGAATGGCGTTGCGCCCGAATTCGGCGAACTTCAGCGGTTCGGCCACCACCCCACCCAGTTGGGCACGCTCGTCGAGGCGCTTGGCTTCCTCCAACTCGATCTGGGTGCTGGGGTCGATGACCTCCTCAACCACCGTCTTGTTGGCCACCACCGACATCCGCCCCGTATTGGCGTCGATGTCCACGGCGAAGTTCTCGGTGTTGCCGTACCGCTTCTTGGCCGCCGAAATCAGGGCCTCGGAGAGGGTTTGGATCACCAGGTTGCGATCCACGCTCTTCTCGCGGGCGATCTGGGTCAGGGCTTCGACGATATTGAGGTTTTCCATGGCCTTCCAGGTCTCAGAATTCGGCTTCTATAGTGGCTTTGGCGATCTGTTGCCGGGGTATGGTCTCGCGGCCTTTGGCCGTCTCCAGGCAGATCGAGTCCGACTCCCATTCGACCAGACGCCCGGTTAGGGTGCGGCCCGTGGGCTGCACCACCTTGAGCAGCCGCATCAGCCCACGGGCAAAATCGCGGTCTGTCTTCAGCGGCCGGTCAAAACCGGGGGAGGTCACCTCGATGCGGTACCGGCCGGGGATAGCCTCGTGCCGATCGAGAAGGTCCCCCACCTCGGCGCTGATCTCTTCGCACAGCTGTACAGTCGCCCCAGGGTCCTTGTGGACCAGGAGACGCAGGGTGCAGTTGCCCAGGGCCCCCGCCAGTTCGAGGTCCACCAGTTCGGCGCCGTGGTCCTGAACCACTGGTTCGAGCAGTTCCACCAACCTGGCTAGCAGTGCCGCACGCGCTTCCCCGGACAAGCCCGATTTCCTCCTATAACAAAAAACGGGCTTCCTGCCCATCCCCTTAGAAGAATAAAGATAGGTATTAGCGGAGAGATGGGCAAGATCAACTTAGGCAGCGCCTTAGATCGCGCCGCCAATCCTTTGCCCCCCAGGCTGCTACGCCAACAAGCGGAGGATGGCTTGCAACTCGGCCCTGATCTGGGCCAGCAGCACGGGGTCGCCGGTAGGCAGCAAGGAAGGGGAGGGAGGGAGGAGGTAGTTGTCGCGGGGGGGGGGGGCTGGCGGGTCGCCAGGGAGGGTGCCGGGGTCTGTGGCCGATTCCTCCCCCGCCTCCTCTTCGGAGGAGACAGAGCCGCCGTCCTGCTCTATGGCGTGCCGCACCAGGTCCGCATCGTTTTTCAGCTTCTGGCGCACCCCCTGGATGGTGAAGCGCTCCTCGTATAGAAGGCGTTTGATCAGCAGGATGAGATTGATGTCGCGCTGGCGGTAGGCCCGGTTCTTCCCCCGCAGACGCCGAGGCCGGAGGCAGGCGAACTCCTTCTCCCAGGTGCGCAGGATATAGGGTTGGAGGCCGGTCAGTTCGGCCACCTCGCTGATGCTAAAATACAGTTTTTGTCCCAGCGGGTGTTTCACTGTCAGCCCCCCTTCAGACCTTCAGTTGTCTGCGCCCCGGCGGTTGCGGCGGAACAACAGGCGCACCGGGGTGCCCCCAAAACCGAACTCCCGCCGCAAGTGGTTTTCGACAAAGCGTTTGTACGCTTCGGAGACCTGGCGGGGGTGGTTGACGAAGGCCACGAAGGTAGGTGGCGCCACCCCTTGCTGGGTCATGTAGTACAGGCGCAGGTCCGGGTTGCCGGCCGGCGGGGTGGAGGCCACCACCCCCGTCATGAACTTGTTCAATCGGGCCGTGGACACCCTTTCGCGCCGGGTCTGCCATATCCGCACTGCCTCGCGCAGGCAGGCCCACACCCCCTTGCCAGTCAACCCCGAACTGAACAGGATAGGGTAATGGACCAGGAAGGGAAAACGGTCCTGGATCTCCCGGGCGTATTCGCGCTGGTCTGCCCCTCTCCCCTCCAGTTGATCCCATTTGTTGGCCACCACGATCAGGCCCCGTCCCGCCTCAATGGCCTGGCCCATGATGCGCGCGTCCTGCACCGTGACCCCCTCAACCGCGTCGAGCAGGAGCAGCACTACCTCTGACTCGGCGATGGCCCGGCTGGCCCGCAACCCGCTGTAGTACTCGACCTGCCCCTCCACCCTGGCGCGATGGCGCAAACCGGCGGTGTCGGTAAGCCGGAAATGCCGGCCTTCCCATTGGAGTCGGATCGAGGTGGCATCGCGGGTGGTGCCCGGCTCGCTATCGACAAGGGAGACCTGGCAGTCGGCTAACCGGTTGATCATCGTGGATTTGCCGGCATTGGGCCGGCCCGCCAGGGTGATGGCGATTGCCTCCTCCTCCCCTACCGGTGCGGCCGGCATCAGCCCCAAGGCCTGGACAAGGGCGTCGAGCAGGTCGCCCGAACGCCGGCCCGTCACCGCCGAGATCGGTCGGGGTTCTCCCAGGCCCAGACCATAGAACTCGGCCAGATCCTCCCCCTGTTCCGGCTGGTCCACCTTGTTGACCACCACCAGCCCAGCCCGGCCGCTTCTGCGCAGCATCTCGGCCACCTGGAGATCGGCCTCGGTCACCCCGGCGGCCAGGTCGCACAGCAGCACTACCAGGTCCGCCTCGGCGATGGCCTGCTCGGCCTGGGCCAGCACCGCCCTTTCGAGCTGATCCCTGGTGCGGGGCACCAGGCCGCCAGTGTCCACGAGGGTGAAGTGCCGGCCCGTCCACTCGACCTCGGCGTAAAGCCGGTCGCGGGTGACCCCGGGCTGGTCGTCAGTGATTGCCCGGCGGGACCCGACCAGACGGTTAAACAGGGTGGATTTTCCCGCGTTGGGCCGGCCGACGATCGCGACGATGGGCCGGCGGTGCCCGACCAGACGGGCTTGTTGGGATCCCATCACGGTCTGCCCAGGTAATAGCCCAGTTCGGTAAGCTGGCGACCGCTGCCCCGCAGGTCCAGGTCCCCGCCACGCAGGGCCGCGCTCAGGGTGGCAGACAGGTCGTACTGGCCCACCCCGATGGGCAGTCCCGCCCGCTGCTCCAGGGCCGGCAGGGTGAGGTCGTCCAAGGTCAGGCCCTCGCCGTTGATGCAGTTGGGAGGCAGGAGCACCCGGTCCCAGCCCCCTCCCGCCACGCGCTGGAGGATGTCCTCGCCCGAAAGCAGCCCGGAAACCGTGATCCCCTCGCCGAAGGTCCGGTTGGCGACCACCAGCACTTCCGCCTCCAGGCCCTTGATCTGGTTGAGCTGTGCCGCGATGGGTTCGAGGAAAAAAGCCGCCAGTTTCCCCGTCACCAATCCCAGGCGCAACGGCGCGTCCAGCTCGGAGGGAAGGGAGGGCCGGCCTTCCTCCCAGCGGTCGAGAAAGGAGCGCACCATGCCGATGCCGTTTTCGATCTGGGGAAAGGCGTCGTAGTATCCCCGGGGGGGCGGCAGACGACCGGTCAGCAGGAACATCTCGTCCGCCGCGTAGACCAGGCGCTCCCCCAGGGTCCTGGAAAATTCGTCCCCCCACGCCTCTGCCTGCCGCACGTATTGGCGGGCCAGCTCCGGGGTCACAGGGTCCAGGGTGGGAAGGTGCTCGCGGAAACGGGTCAGCCCCACAGGCACCAGGGCCACCGAGCGCACCGCCGGGTATAGGCGGCTCAGGTCTGCAACCGTCCTGGCCAGGTGCTCGCCGTCGTTGTGACCGGGGCAGAGGACCACCTGGGTATGCATCTCGATGCCGTGGGCAGCCAGTCGTTCCAGGCGGGACATGATGTCCGCCGTGGGCTTCTTGCGGCCCAGCATCACCTGGCGCAACCGAGGGTCGGTGGCGTGCACCGAGATGTATTGGGGAGAAAGCCCCTGTTCGATGATCCGGTCGAGGTCCTGCTCGCGGGTATTGGTGAGTGTTACGTACGAGCCGTGCAGGAAAGACAGGCGGTAGTCGTCGTCCTCAAAGTACAGGCTGCGCCGCATCCCCTTTGGCATCTGGTGGATGAAGCAGAACACACACTTGTTGTTGCAACTGCGCAGACGCAGATCCTCGAAACCCAGCCCCATCTCCTCGCCGGGTGAACGCTCCACCTCCACCTCGTATTCCTCCCCCTCCCTGACGACCTCGAAGAACAGGCTTTCCTCGGCGCTGTAGACCTGGAAGTCGATCAGATCCCCAATGGGGTGGCCGTTGATGGCGTGGATCTGGTCGCCGGCCAGGAAGCCGGCCCTTTCCCCCAGGCCGCCGGGCTCTATGTCTCGGATAACTACCATCTGTGCTCCAAATCTCAGTCGGACAGTTTGAGGCTGAGGGTGTTGCCGGTCACGGCGAGGATCTCGACGTTCAGGTCTCCCAGGCCCTTGGCGCTCAATTCCCTGGCCACCTGAAACCCCTCGTGGCGGGCCCTCGCTTCGTACCTCCCCACCCCGCCGGCCATCCCCCGGGGCTGCAGATGATCGATGCCGCCCACCTGAGCCGGGAACGCCCGCTCGAAGCGCCGGAGCTGGCTGGCCGACGCCTCCACTTGGAGTTGCAGCGGTCTCCCCGCATAGACCTTCTCCTGCCAGTCCTTCAGCAGTTTCTTCACCAGTTGCGGGGCCAGCCTGGCGGTGCCCTGCCTGGCGGCCTTCTGCGCTGCGGCCTTGAAACTGCCCGCAGCGGCGCGGCTGGACTGCTTCAGGACGGCGACCACCTCCCCAGTGTCCACCCACATCAGGCGGACCTCGATCTCGGCGCGGGCAGAGGTGACGCCCAGGTTCCCCAGGCGGTCGCCTCCGGGCACTCTTGCATCCGGCAGAGCGTGGAGGGTGGCCAGCCCCAGGACCAGCACCTCGGCACCGCGGGCGCGGGCCAGGGCCAGGGCGCCGGCGACATCCCAGTTGCCCGGGCCCGGTTCCAGCAGGGTGAAGCGCGAACTGGCTTCCTTGAGCCCCCGCTCCAACTCCCCGGCCACCACACCCCAACCCGCTGTTCCGGACTGGCCGTCCAGCATCTCCTTGCCCAAACACAACAGGGGCGGGTTGCCCGCCGCTGCGATCAGCAGATTCATTGCCTCCAACTGCTGGTGCAGAAGTCCCAGGTCCACCTCGGCGTCGAGGGTCACCTCGTAGGTGTGCGCATCGACCTGCTTTTGCGCCGACACCCTGTACCCCCGCACGTATCCCGCAGACTGGAGCAGGATGGTGTCCGAGAATAGCTCGAACCCCTCCACTTCGGTAGAGGCACTTACCAGGGTGCCCGCGGCGCTTTCCACCGCCTCGCGGAGCGCTGCCTTCTTGGCCTGCTCAAAGGCATTGGCCAGATCGCCGCCGAGGATAGCGGCAGTCCCGGTTGCCCTGACGCTCTGGGTGACGGTCGCTGCAGCCGGCGAAAGGGCGAAGAGTCCGCCCAGCGCGAGCGCCGCGCACAGGCCCAGTTGCCATGAGGAGCGCATCGGAGGCTTGCCTCTCAAAACTCGAAGCGCACCGCGTTTTGCAGGTGCCTGATGATCTGCATGGCCTCGGCTCCCGAAACCGCCGCCTCGGGATGAAAAAGGCCGGTGAGGTGGTCGGCGGTGATGATGCCCCGCTCGGCGTTGACGGCGATGGCGTTGTAAGCGTAGGAATCTCCCCGCACGTCCGGATATCGCGATGCCTCCCCCGCGTACCGGGTGGCCAAATCCTCGTCACCGGTCAGCAGGACCAGGATACCGTGGGTGACCACCGCCATCCCCGCGCGGTCCACCGGGGCCCCGGGCTCGAAGCGGTGGTCCGGCAGCAACTCCAGCCCCGGCAGCCGCAACCCCAGGATTTCCTCGATCCAGGGCCGGGCCCAGTGGGTCCCGATATCGGCTGGCGCGGCCGCAGAGTCCGCCTGCGCCTGAGTTGGGACCACAAACCCGGGCTGCCGGCTGGGGAGCCGGCGCTGCTTTACCAGCGCGTCGATCTTCAGTTCTTCGAGCAGAAGCACCGCCAGCTCTCCGCGGCTGATCTGCGGCAATCTGGCGATCTTCAGGCCCCAGGGCGACCCAGGGGCCACCCTTTCGATGAGCTGGACCTTCTCAAACTGCGCCTGGGCCAGGGACAGATAGGGCCCTCGGCCCAGGGCGAGAACCTGGGCAAAGGCGGTTCGCGCCGCCTCCAACTGCCCCGCATCGAAATGACACAGGCCCAGATAATAGGCCACCCCCGAATCGCCGGGCCGGCGTTCCTCCGCCTTTTTGAAGGCCGTCAACGCCTCTTTATACCAGGTTTCCACTGGATAGGCGCGGGCCAATCCCTCGGCGGCCACCACCCTGCCCAGGGCCACGTAGGCGTCGGCAAAATCGCCGTCCTGGTGCAAAGCCCGGCCCAGATCCTGCCTGGCTCTCCAGAAATCCCCCTGCACCATCGCCAGCAAGGCGGTGCCCACCCAATGGCCGGGGAAGCGGGGAGACAGCGCCCTGGTCCGTTCGAACTCCCTGCCGGCATCCTGCAATTCGCCGGCCTCCAGGTGCGCCAGCCCCCGCTGGTAGTGATTGGGCGCCGTATCCAGCGGGGATGCGGGCGGAAGGGGCTTGAGACCGCAGGCGGAAAGAAGGAGGGAAGCCGAAAAGAGAAGCCGGAGCAACCGGTGCCAGGAAAAAAAACTGGAGCGGGAGACGGGAATCGAACCCGCGACATCAAGCTTGGGAAGCTTGCGTTCTACCCCTGAACTACTCCCGCTCCCAAGTCGGGACGAAGGCCTCAAATCCCACCGCCTTCACTTGAGAACACGTTTTAAGATAAGGGAGCTATCTCTTAGTGTCAACGCCTAAAGCCCCCTCTGGTTCCGCAGCTCCAAAAGCACGCGTTCGACCGTTCCACCGCTGCCCCAGCGGCCCAGATCCAGCCAGCGGTAACGGCGGTCCTTGCGGAACCAGGTCAGCTGCCTTTTGGCGAACTGCCTGGTGCGGGTCCGGACCTGCGCCAGGGCCTGGTCCAGGGTGCATCGGGATTCAAGGAAGTCCAGCATCTCTTCGTATCCCAGGCTCTGCATCGCCCGCGTCTCTCGGTGGTAGCCCAGCCCTACCAGGCGCTCAGCCTCGGCTACCAGGCCCTGAGCGGCCATTGCCTCCACCCGCTCGTCGATGCGCTGGTTCTGTTCCCCGCGGGGCCGGCACAGGCAGAAGGCCGGAGGTTTCGCCGGCATAGGGTCCCACCCGAAGACTCGCCGGGAAGCGGTTGTTGCGATCTCCAAGGCGCGCAGCACCCGCTGGGTGTCCCTTGGGGCAACCTGGGCCTGGGCTACCGGGTCGAGGCGCCCCAACTCTCCGTACAGAGCCTCCAGCCCCTCGCGGCCAAGACGGGCCTGCAACTCCTCCCGCACCTGGGCAGCTTGTCCCACATCGGCCCACAGCCCATCCAGGAGCGCCTGGATATAGAGCCCGGTCCCGCCCACCACCAAAGCTGCTTTGCCCCTGCTCCATATATCGGCCAGCACCTGTCGCGCAAAACGCACAAATGCGCCGGCGCTGTATACCTCATCTGGATTGAGCAGATCCAACCCGTGGTGGGCCACGGCCTCCTGCTCTTCCTGGGATGGCTTGGCAGTGGCAATATCCATATAGCGATAAAGCTGCCGCGAATCAGCAGAGATAATTTCTGCCCCTATCTGCTGTGCAAGGTGGATGGCGGTAGTTGTTTTACCTACTGCGGTTGGACCGGTGAGGATGATTAGTTTACATATCATATATTATGCGAATTTATGGCCTGCATCCTCTTCGGCCAACAACATCGGCTCGACCAGGATACTCTTCTCCCGCTTCAAGACCGCTTGGCCGGGCGCCCCACCTCGGGGTTTGGAGACGTATTTCACCAGGGTATAAACCACGGCGATCTTCTTGGCGGTCTTCCCCTTGCTCCAGTAAGCGGCCACCCCGGCGGCCTCGCGCAGGGTCTGGGCGCTGGGCTCCTCCTTCCGGCCCTCCCTCCGCAGCACCACATGGGACCCCGGATAGCCGTGGGCATGGAACCAGTAGTCGTTCTGGGCGGCGAGTCGGTGGGACAGTTGGTCGTTCTCGACATTGTTGCGCCCTGCCCAGACACTCCAGCCGGTGGAGGTGCGATAACGGCGGGGATGCGCTGCCCTTTCCCCTCCCTCACGGGCTTCCTCGGGGCGGTTCTGGGTATTGCTCAACCCGTTCTCCTTCAGCCAGCATTCGATATACGCCGGATCGGGGGGGGCCCGATCGAGTAGGTCCTTCACTTCCTGTAGTTGCGCGCGCACCCTGCGGATCTGGGCGGGAAGTATCTCCCGGCGGCGGCGGAGGCGCTCCGCCTTCTTGGCCAGCCGGGCCGCAGTCTGGGCCGGACTGCGGTCCGGGTCCAGTTCGGCCGAGGTGGTCCCCCCTTCAGTAGAAAAGGGGTCGGGCAGTTCCACATACCTGGAACCCCGCGGGATACGGGCAAGATTGGCCAGGATCAGGGCTGCCTGCCGTTGCAACTGCTCGGCCGCACCGGCCTCGGCGAGGTCCGCTTCCAGGGCCTGGAGCCGGCGCTGTAGTTTGGCTTCCGCCCCTCGAAGGGGGCGCTGCTGCGGGCTGGGGCCGCCAGTCAAGGAAGGGCACGGAAGGGCGCGGGCCAGGGCGATGGCCTGGCTGATGCTGGGCAGGGACTGGGCGGCGATGGCAACTGGCTCCAGCCCAGAGAAAAACCTCCGCCCCTCGCGCTCCCACACATACCCGCCCGGCTGCGCCGGCTGCCCATAAAGCCCCGCCGCTACCTCCCAGAGCCGGCGTTTTTCTTCTTCGCTGGGCTCCCCCTCCGGGTCGATCCCGGCCCTGGCGCACACCTCCCCGGCGACAAAGTCGTCCATACCCACCACCGCGGTGGCCAGGCTGCGTCGGGCCTGGCTCCCAGGTTGCCAGGCGGTGACGAGATCCTCGGCGGTGTTCGCGCCGGGCAGCAGCCTTCGATTTGGAGGCGGCGAGTACTCCCCCCCCACCTCCAGGCGCATGCGGTGTTCCTCTCCCCAGCGGCGCAAGATCCGGCCGCTCTTCTCGCTGAACAGGTACGCCTGAAAGGAGGGGTGGATCAGTTCAAAGGCGAGCAAACCGTACGAAGGCTGGCCCTGGCTGTCGGCGCGCCCGAGCCGGAACCAGAGGATTCGGTCCCTGCGGTCGGCCCAGACCTGATGGACCTCGGCTCCGCTCAGGAAGGGCTCCCCGGCCCAGGGCTGCTCCGGCATGCCCAGCGCCGGGTCCCGGCCCAGTCCGAGCCAGCCCCGGCTGCCCAGCATCGCCCCCAAAACCCTGCCCTCACTAATCCCCAGGCACAGGGCCCTTGGCGTGGACCGGGCGCTGCTGAAGACGCAGCCGCAGGTCGCCTCGTTCAGTTCGGCGGCCAGGTTGCGGATGGTGAAGAAGTCGAAGCCCATGGGCGGAAAGGGCAGGCGTCCCCACCCCACCGTCGGGGGGGTCACTCCCAGACGACGATCTCGATGCGGCGGTTGAGGGCCTTGTTTTCTGGGGTGTCGTTGTTAACCAGGGGCCTGGCCTCGCCAAAACCCTTGGCCTGGATCATGCCTGGACTGATGAACTTGTAGGTATTGATGAGGTATTGACGGACGGTCTGGGCCCGCATCTCAGACAATTCCTGGTTGTCGGCCTCGTCGCCGTCCGCATCGGTATGTCCCTCGATCACCAGCCGCGAGGGGGCCAGGTTCTGCACGAACTCCCCCACCTTGCGGAACTCCTCGGCGACCCCCGGCTTGAGATCGGTTTTACCCGGATCGAAGAGCGCGGTGGCGTTGATGACCAGCTTGGGCATGACAATGTCGTGTTTGAGGACCGTTTTGTAGCGGACCTGGGTCATGTAACCCAGGTCCCGGTTGGGGTTGAAGCGCCCGATGGACAACCCGGTCTGGGACTCGGTGATGTGCATGGTGCCGATGAAGACGCGGACCTGCCGGCCGTCGCGGGTCTTTACCTTCAACTCGCGGTACACGTTCAGGTCCTCCCCCTGGTTGACGTTTCCCTCCACCCCTTGGCTGATGTAGCAGATGCGCTCCCCATCCCCTTCCTTTCCCACACCCAGGTCTGGGGCGTTGAGCACCTCCAGGATGCGGGGGGGATCGAACTCGGCGCGGCCCGGCGCTGCGGCCCCGGACACCAGGGCGCAAACCATGACCAGGATGCTGCCGGTCCTCCTCATCGCCCTACTCCCAGACGACGATCTCAATGCGTCGATTGAGGGACTTGTTCTCCGGGGTGTCGTTGTTCACCATGGGCCGCTCCTCGCCAAAGCCTCGCGCCTCCACCATGCCCGGGGTGATGAACTTGAAGGTGTTGATCAGATACTGCCTCACCACCTGGGCCCTGGTCTCGGAGAGCCTGAAGTTGTCCTTCTCGTCCCCGTCGGAATCGGTGTGGCCCTCGATGACGATCTTGGAGGGCGAGAGGTTCTGGACGAAGTCCCCGACCTTCTTGAACTCCTCTCCCGCCGCTGGCTTGAGGTCGGCCTTGCCGGGGTCGAACAGGGCGCCGGTGCTTATGGCCAGGCGCGGCATGACGATATCGCCTTTGAGCGCGGTCTTGTACCGCACCTGCGGCTGGGACAACACCCCGAGGTTGGGCACGAACCGGCCCACCGATAGCCCGCTTTGGGCATCGACGATCACCATATTGCCGATGAAGAGCCGCACCGGACGTCCGGCCCTGGCCCCCACGACCAAGTCGCGGTACACGTTGAGCATGTCGCCTTCGTTGATGTTCGCCTCCAGGCCGTGGTCGATATAGTAGAGCCTGCGGGCGAGTACGCTGTCGGCCTGTGAACCGAGATCCGAGGTGTGCACCACCTGGAAGATACGCGGCGGGCTGAACTGGGCCAGCCCTGCCCCGGCACTAAGATGCAGGCACAGAAGCGCCAGGGCGATCCGAGCCCCAAGCCGGGTTCTGGTCTCCTTCATCCTTTTCCCAATCGCTCCAGACTGGCCTGAAGCTGGCCTGCCGCCAGGCGGTATTCCTCCAGCCGCTGCTCTTCCTTTTGGACCACTGCGGCCGGCGCGTTGGCGCGGAACTGCCCATTGGCCAGTTTGGCGGTCTGGTTCTGGACCAGTTTGAGAAATTTCTCCAACTCCCGGTTCAGCCGGGCCCGCTCCTGGCCCGTGTCGGCGGGGTTTTCGAGCACCACGTACACCGCCAGCGTCCCCACCACCGCGCTGCCCGCCCCTGGCGGAGCCTCCAGGGCCGCCCCGACAACCAGGGGCTCCGCCCTGGTCAGGAGTTCAAGGTAGAGGCGCTGGGCTTCGAGGGTTTTAGCTGCGGCGGTGTCCGGTGTCGCCACCAGCACCCGCGCCTTTTTACCCGGGGCCAGGCCCATCTCGCTGCGCAGGGTGCGGACCGCGGTGATCAACTGTTGCAGGGAGGCCATCTCAGCCTCTGCGGCCGGGTCTGGCTTCCCCGCCCCCTCCAAAGGCCAGGGTGCCACCATGATGCTGGGGGCGTCCCCCCGCGCCGCTGCCGGCAGGGCCTGCCAGAGCGCCTCAGTGAGGAAGGGCATCACCGGATGGAGCAGCCGCAGGGCCTCTTCGAGGGCGCAGACCAACACCTCCTGGGCCTGGGTCTTCCCCGATCCCTGGCCATAGAGCCGGGGTTTGGCCAACTCCACGTACCAGTCGCAGTAGTCGCGCCAGACAAAATCGTACAGGGCGCGAACCGCCTCGCTGAAGCGGTACTCCTCCATGCAGAGGTTCACCTGGGACCGGACTCCGACCAGGCGGCTGAGCAGCCAGCGGTCGGCCAGGTCAAGGGTTTCCCCCGATGGAGCGGCCCCGGTGTACCCTTCAAGGTTCATCAGCGCGAATCGGGCGGCGTTCCACAATTTGTTGCCGAAATTCCGCCCGGTTTCGGCGATGGCCGAAGCCTTCACTTGGTTGTTCTCTATTTCGGCATCAAAGCGCACGTCCTGCACCGACCCGGCCTGGTACAGCAGACTGAAGCGGGTAGCATCGGCCCCGTAGAGATTGACCAGATCCAGGGGGTTGAGCCCCGTGCCCAGGCTCTTGCTCATCCGCCGGCCGTCCTTGGTCAACACCGTGGGGTGGACCAGGACCCTTTTGAAGGGGATCTTCCCCACGCACTCCAGGGAGGTCATGGCCATCCGGAGCACCCACAGGTAGAGGATGTCCCGGCCGGTGATCATCAGATCGGTGGGGTAGAAGGTCTCCATCTCCGGGGTGTCTCCGGGCCAGCCCAGGGTGGCAAAGGGCCACAGTGCCGAGGAGAACCAGGTGTCCAGCACGTCGGGGTCCTGCACCCAGTCCCCCCCCCCACAGCCAGGGCAGCGCTCGGGCGCCTTGAGGCTGACCACGGGGTGCGCGCCCTCTTCCACCGAGACGCGGAAACTGCCCTCTGCCAGGGCCCGTTCCCGCTCCAGGCCGCCCAGAGGAATCAGGCCGGGACCGCTGCAGTGGCGACAGTACCAGGCGGGGATGCGGTGTCCCCACCAGATCTGCCGCGAGATCGCCCAGTCGCGGATATTGCCCAACCAGTCCGCCGCGTACCCACGGAAGCGTTCCGGGGTATAGGCGATGTCCCCCCGCTCGATATAGGGCAGGGTAAGCCGGGCCAGGTCCTTCATATCCATGAACCACTGCTCCATCAGCAGCGGCTCGATGATGGTCCCGCATTTGTCGTGGTGGGGCACTGCGTGTTCGTGGGGCTCGATCTTGACCAGCAATCCCGCCGCGCTCAGGGCCTCGACCACCTGCCTGCGGCAGTCCATGCGGTCCAGGCCGCTGTACCGACCCGTTGCCGGGGTCATCCGTGCGTCGAAGCCGATCACCTGCAGTTGCGGCAGTTGGTGGCGCTGGCCGACCTCGAAATCGTTGGGATCATGGGCCGGGGTGATCTTCACCGCGCCGCTGCCCAGTTGGGGATCGGCGTACTCGTCGGCGACGATGGGCAGGAGGCGCTCCATCAGCGGCAGCATCACCTGCCCTCCCACCGCCTGACGCCAGCGGGGGTCCGCCGGATGCACCGCCACGGCCGTGTCCCCCAGCATGGTCTCCGGCCGGGTGGTGGCGACCACCACGTCGGGCCCGCCCCCAGCCCCTGGGTAGCGTATATGCCACAGGCTGCCCTGCAACAGGCGCTCCTCGGTCTCCAGATCGGAGATCACCGTGCCGCAGGATGGGCACCAGTTGATCATGCGGGTGCCCCGGTAGATCCAGCCCTTGCCGGCGAATCTTTCAAAGGCCCGCAGCACCGCGTCGGCGTACCCTTCGTCGAGGGTGAAGCGGGTGCGGTGCCAGTCGTAGCTCAGCCCCAGCCGGCGCATCTGTCCCAGGATCGCCCCGCCGTACTTCTCCCGCCAGGCCCAGACCCGCTCCAGGAAGGCGGCGCGGCCCAGGTCGTAGCGGTTGCGCTGCTCGGTCCGGATCAGTTCCTCCTCCACCTTCATCTGGGTGGCGATGCCGGCGTGGTCCGTGCCGGGCAGGCAGAGGGCTTCGCGCCCCTGCATCCGCTGCCAGCGCACCACCGCGTCGTGGATGGCATGCTGCATGGCGTGGCCCATGTGCAACTCGCCGGTGACGTTGGGGGGGGGGATGGTGATGCAATAGGCGGGCCGGCCCGTGCCGGTTTCAGCCCGGAAAAACCCCTGCGCCTCCCAGCGCGAGTACCACTCTTCCTCAAGGGCTTGGGGGCTGTAGTGTTTGGGCAGTTCGTCGCTCATGGCCTCGGATAATTTGAAAAAGTATATGGCGCTCCTGCACTTCTCATTGCATATTTATAGAAATATAGAGGCGGCCCAGGTGCTTGACAAACTCCCCCCTGTCCGGCGCTGCCTCCTGCTCTGCTCCCCGCGCACCCTTCCCCTTCGTGTCTTTGGTCCCTGGGTACATGACTAAGGCTAAACAGCTCTGTTTGCAGACCACGGAGATGATCCTGGGTTGGGCGGCGCTGCTCATCCTCATGGCCTTCTGCTTCGGGGCCCTCCCGGTGCTGTGCCTGGCCCTCTTCTGGCTATGAGTGGCGCCGTGTGGTCGCAGCTGTTGACCGAACAGCGCAATCCGGCCAGCGAAGCCATCGACGAGTTGTCCACTCAGGAGATTCTGGCCCTGATCAACCGGGAGGACGCCGGGGTGGCCGCGGCGGTAGAGCGCCAGTTGCCCGCCATCTGTTTGGCCGTGGAACTGGTGGTCGGGGTGCTCTCGCGGGGTGGCCGGCTCTTCTATGCCGGAGCTGGGACCAGCGGCCGCCTCGGCATCCTCGACGCCGCCGAATGTCCCCCCACCTTCAACACCCCCCCGGAGTGGGTGCAGGCCCTCATCGCCGGGGGCGCGCCGGCGGTGTTCCAGGCCGTCGAAGGGGCCGAGGATCGCCGCGAACAGGCCGCCCTGGACCTGGAGCAGCGCGGCTTTGGCCCCGGCGATGCCCTGGTGGGCATCGCCGCCAGCGGGGTCACCCCTTATGTGCTGGGGGCCCTGGATCACGCGCGCGCCTGCGGAGCGGCCACGGTGTTCTTCACCTGCAGCCCCAGCGCCGCTGCCGCGGTGGACGCCAAGGTAAAGATTGTTCCCGAGGTGGGCCCTGAGGTCATCACCGGATCCACCCGAATGAAGGCCGGGACGGCCACCAAACTCGTGCTCAACATGATCACCACCACCGCCATGGTCCGGTTGGGCAAGACCTACGGCAATCTCATGGTTGACCTCCAACCTAAAAATGCCAAGCTCCGGGACCGGGCCCAGCGCATCCTGCGCACCCTCACCGGGTTGGCCGAGGAACAGGCCGGGAGCCTGCTGACCCAGGCCGGGGGGGAACTCAAGGTCGCCATCGTCATGGGGCTGTGCGGCCTGGAACCGGGGGCGGCCCGCCAGGCCCTGGCGGCACACCATGGCCGGGTGAAGCTGACGGTCCAACACCACCACCTGGGAAGCCCAGGGTGACCAAGGTCCGCCTGGGCGGTACGGATCTTTGGGTGTCCCGGCTGGGGTTGGGCACCGTGGAATTGGGCCTTCCCTACGGGATCGGCAACACTGCTCCGCCGGAGGAGCGCGAAGGCATCGCCCTCCTCCAATGGGCCTACGACCAGGGCATCACCTACTTCGACACTGCTGCAGTGTATGGCCGGAGCGAGGAGTTGCTGGGCAGGGCCTTTGCGGGACTTTCCCCGCGCCCCACCATCGCCACCAAGGTGACCCTCAGTCGGCCGGGAGAGGACAAGCTGTTGCAGGGCAAGGAGCTTGTCTCCCATATAAAAAAGTCGCTTCTTAAAAGCCTTCGCGCCCTGAGCCTGGAGCGGCTGGATCTGCTACAGATCCACGCCCCGGCCCAGGGGCTCTTTCTCTCGGGAGAATTGCTGGAACTGATGCAGGAGCTGTCCAGTACCGGGCAGGTCAGAAATTGGGGGGTATCGACCTATGGCATCGATCAGCCCCTGCACGCGCTGGAACACCCCGGTACGATACGCGCCGTACAGGTTGCCTATAATCTCTTGGACCGCCGGCCGGCAACCACTATCTTCCCTGCCTGCGCCCGGGCCGGGTTGGGCCTGATCCTGCGCTCGGTGTTTCTGAAAGGGGCCCTGTCGAATCGACTCGACGCCCTGCCTCAGACCCTGGCGCCTCTCCGGCGCGCTGGAGAGGCGGCCCGCCGGATCGCGCAGGAACTGGAGCTTTCCCTGCCGGCCCTGGCCTTGCGCTTTTGCGCCTCGCAGCCATTGGCCCAGGTGGTGTTGGTCGGCACTGCCGACCGCTCCGAGCTGGCCGGCAACCTGGCGGCTTTTGCCGCCGGTCCACTGCCAGAGGAAGTGCTAGGGCGGATCAACACTATCGAGATAGAGGATCAGGCACTGCTGAATCCAGGCAACTGGGGGATCGATTAACCACGCCCGAGGACGGAGAAAGGGATATGCCGCAGATTGGATATCGCCAATGGGGTCTGATCCCGGCCGACACGGAGCCGACGGTCGGCCAGATCTACACGGCCAAGCCGCCCATGATGACGGCGCTGGCTGTAGACAAGAACTCCAGTCTGATCTTCAAGCTGGCCAAAACCCCGGCCCAGCTCCAGGCGGAGATCGAGGTAACGGCCCTTTCCGGCGAGAAATGCAAGATCCCGCCCCTGAATCTGTTCACCAGCGCCGACGGCGAAGAGTACCATACCCTGCAGGCCAATTCCTGGAGCAAGACCCAGGACGGCATCTACCTGGTGTTCAGGGTTCAGTTCGACGAGTCTTCCAGTTTCGTCAAATTCCAGTACACCCAAAATCACCCATTGGTCGTCAACAAAGTCACCTTCTCCACCCTTTGATGGCTCCTGCCTCATTGCTGGGCAAGACACTTGAGGAGATCCCCACCCCAGCCCTCCTGGTCGCCCTCGACACTTTTGAGTCCAACTTGCGCCGGCTGGCCGGTTTCTGCCGATCCCAAGGGATTGCCTGGCGCCCCCACACCAAAGCCCACAAATCCCCGGAGGTAGCCCGCCTGCTCTTGGGGGCCGGGGCCTGCGGCATCACCTGCGCCAAGCTGAGCGAGGCCGAGTTGATGGCCGACCACGGCATCGACCAGATCCTCATCGCCAACCAGATCGTCACCCCGGCCAAACTAGAACGCCTTTCCCGCCTTCAGGAACGCGCCACCGTGCTGGCAGCCATCGACAACCCGGCGGCGGTGCCGCTCTTTCAGCAGGCTGCCCAGCGGGTCGGGTGCCCCATCCCCGTGCTCATCGAGGTGGACATCGGGATGAACCGCTGCGGGGTGCAGCCCGGTCCGCCGGCCCTGGCCCTGGCCCTGGCCATCCACGAGGCTCCCGGGCTGGCCTTCCGCGGCCTGATGGGATACGAGGGCCACGTCCTCAACGTTGAACCCGCCGCGGCCAAAAGCACCGCCTGCGCCCTTGCCCTCAGCCACCTGATCTCCACCCGCGACCTGCTGCTCGAGCAGGGCATCCCCGTCGAGATCATCAGCGCCGGCGGGACCGGCTCCTATCAGCTCACCGCCTCCTATCCGGGGATCACCGAATTGCAGGCCGGAGGTGGGATCTTCATGGACGCCATGTACCGACAGACCTTCGGGGTGGACGACCTGGAGTACGCTCTGACCATCCTCGCCACCGTCACCAGCCGCCAGGACGGGCACGTTGTCGTCGATGCCGGCTTCAAGACCATGTCGGCCTTCCACCACCCCCCTCACCCCCTCAACCGCGACGACCTGCGCCTGCGCTACCTCTCCGCCGAGCACGGGGTTTTCGAGGTCACCGCCGGCACCGGGCCCCAGCTCGGGGAACTGCTCCAGTTCGTCGCCGGGTACAGCGACTCCACCGCCTTTCTCCACGATTGCTTTCTCGGGGTGCGCGGCGGCCGGGTTGAACAGGTCTGGGAGATCCTCGGCCGCGGCAAGCTGGATTGAACCTGCTCCTCGTCTCCATCGACAGCCTGCGCTTTGACTTTGTTTCGCGCACCAACCCGGCTATACACACCCCTCGCTTCGACGCCCTGAGCCGGTCTTTCTCCTTCTCCGATCAGTGCTTCTCGGTCTCCTCGGCCACCCGGCCCGTGCATACCACCCTCTGCACCGGGCTCTACCCCTCCGAGCACGGGGTCCTCGGCCAGCGCAGCCCGCGGATGCGGCCCGACCTGCCCCACCTCTTCCCCCTCCTCGCCCGGGCCGGGTACCAGGTGGCCGGCTTCTCGCAGGCCCCGACGATCTTTGCGGGGCTGGACTACGAACCCTGGATCGCCCCCCTGGAGGAAAGGGCCCTGGCCGGGGCGCTGGGCGGTGCGGGCCGGCGCGGCGTCTTTCTCCACTACTGGGACACCCACGCCCCCTATGGGGCCGCCGACGGCAAGGCGATGGGGAGCACGGCCGCCCTGTTGCGGCAGGGAAGGCGCTCCGAGGTGATCGCCGCGTACCAGCGGGCCGTGACCACCACCTTTGAACAGCACCTCGCCCCGCTGCTGGCCGGCCTGGACCTGGACCGTTGGATGGTATTGATCTGCGGCGACCACGGCCAGAGTTGGACCGCCGCCGAACCCTACCACGGCCAGACCCTGGACAACAGCGTCCTGCGCGTCCCCCTCTACCTGCACCTGCCCCGCACGGGCAACCCCCCCCTCCCGGCCCTGCCCTCCCTGGTGGATGTCTTCCCAACCGTGGCAGGATTCCTGGGCCTGGACCTCGAATACCGGGGCTGGGGCCGGGATCTGCGCCACCCAGACCGGCCCGGCCTCTATCTGGCCGAACTGGACCCAGGCGGGACGCAGGGGCTGGAACCCGGACTCCTCGGTGCCGCGCCTCAGGGCCGGCAATGGGCCCTCTTCGACCGCCGCCGCAAGTTCACCTGCTGGGCGGAAGCAGGCGTCTATCGCCTCGAAGAAACCTTTTCCGGCGCGGAACTGCCTTTGACCAGCGGGGAGATTGCGGCCTACACCGATCGCTACCGGGAGATGATGGGGAAAGCGGACATGCCCGGGCCGGAGGCCGACCCGGCCGTGGACCAGCGATTGCGGGACCTGGGGTATCTGTAGAGGATCAGACCAGGACGGGTTGCACCCCGCCGGCGCTGCGGTCGTAGAAGGCGAAGCGAGGGGGGCCCAGCCTGCCCATCAACTCGCCGGGATTGAGCAGCCGGCAGCCCTCCACCACCTCGTCACAGGCCCGGTGGTCGTGGCCGTAGCAGACCAGTTCGTACTTGCCAGAAGAGGCCAGCCCCCTGGCGATCGGCGGGTAGTGGGTGACGGCCACGCGCAAGCCCCCCAGGTCCAGTTCGGCCAGCTCGCCGTGCAGCACGACCTGGGGGAAACGCGCTGCCTGCTGGGTGAGCAGCCACTTGTCGCCGTCGTTGTTGCCCCAGACCACGTGGATGGGGCCCTTGAACCCCTCTGCCATCTGGACCAGGGTGAAGGGGGCGCACAGATCCCCGCAGCAGATGAGAACCGCGGCACTCTGCATCAGAGGCAGGGCCCGGGCCAGGGACCAGATATTGTCGTGGATGTCGGCACAGACGGCGATCTTCATGCGGAGTCGGGCTCCTTCACCCGGTAGCCGGGGCCCAGGCGTCCGGCCAAGAGGCGCCAGCGCTCCGGGTAGCTGGGGTGGTCGTACCGGGGCGCGAAACCGAGCCGGAGGTACACCTTGATGGCGGGGAGACGGAAATCATCGGTGCGCAGCACGATGGTCCGGGCCGGCAGGGTGAGGGCGTGGGCCAAGGCCGCCGCGGTGACCAGGGCGCCCAGGCCGCGGCCCCGGTGCCCAGGGTGGGAGGCCACCCAGCCGATCTCCCAACATTCCTCCCCGTCCAACACCACGTCGTGGACCCCGGCGCAGGCAGCCAGGTCATTGGGTCCGGCGACGAAGAACTGCCGCACCAGGCCCCCCGCCAGCACCCCCTCCACCCGCTCCAGGTTCCACTCCCCCAATTCGCCGTTGGCGTTGAGCAGGGCCGCCCAACCCGACTCGTCCCCCGGCTGATAGGGGCGCAACAGGTACCCTGGGGGCAAGACGGGTACCTGGGGCGGAGCCGGCTGCCGGTACACCATGCGCAATTGGGGGAGATTTTCCTTGGTGGTCTGGCCCATGAGGCTCCGGATCAGGCGTCGGAGTTGGACGCGGAGGCCGCGGCGCGGAACAGGGAGGATTTGTACTTCTCCGGGTAATAGGGGTCGAGGACCACGACCTGGATCAAGGGAAAAGCCTCCTGCAGCCGGGCCGGGGGTTTCTGGTCGTAGCCCAGGGCGATGACCTGGGGCTGGACCTCGGCGACGATGCGCAGGAAATCCGGCCCTTCGTGGCCCAGCAGCACCCTGGCGGCCACCCGTAGGGATTCCACCCGGGCCCGCCGCTCCTCCTCGCCCTGGTCCGGAGGGCGGCCCTTGAGCCGGCGCACGTTTTCGTCCCGGGCCACCACCACCACCAGCTCGTCCCCCTGGGCCGCAGCCTGCTCCAGGAAGGAGCGATGGCCCGGATGGAGGTGGTCAAAGGTCCCGCAGCTCAACACCCGGACGACCATCGCCTCACAGCTTCTCGTTGGCTCGGCGGTCCACCCAGAACTCCACCCCTTTGTCCTTCTTGAAGACCCGGCCGAAGCGCTCGGCCTCCTCCCGGGTCCGGAAATAGCCGATGCGCACCCTAGCGCCCTTGTTGCCGGCGTTGGTGATGGCGTAGGCGGGGTAACCCTCGGCGCTGAGGCGCTTGACGCTCTCGCCGGCCAGGCGGGCCTCGTCGAAGGCACCCACCTGCACTGTGAACTCCCCGGCCGGGTCGTAGGTGATGGGCGGCTCGGCGGCGGCTTCGACCACCGCCGTGTCGGCGGGGCTCGGTTGCACCGCCGGGGTGTCGGCTGGGGCCGGGATCGGGGGTTTTTCCGGAGACTTTGGCTCCGAAAGGAGGACCAGTTCGTAGTCCTCCTTCCCCTTGAGTTCGTCCTCCAGGTCCACCTCCTGCTCCCCACAGCCCACCAGGAGGACCAGAACCAGGCACCAGGTTGCGGCCTTCAATGGGCCGCCTTCAGGGCTTCGTAGTGGGCCCGCAGGGTTTGCTCGATATCCTCGTCGCTGTGGACGGCCGAGGGGAAGAGGCATTCGAACTGCGAGGGGGCCACGTACACCCCCCGCCGGAGCAGTTCCCAGAAGAAGCGCCGGAAGCGCCCGGTGTCCGCGGTGCAGGCCGAGGGGTAGTCCACCACCGGGGCCTCGGTGAAGAACATGCAGAGCATGGAGCCGACCCGGTTGAGGGTGTACTTGAGGTTCAGTTGCCGCAGATTCCCGGCCATGCCCTCCTCCAGGCGCTGGGAGACCTCTTCGAGGCGGTGGTAGACCTGGGGATCCCCCAACATCTGCAACTGCGCCAGGCCGGCCCTCATCGCCAGCGGGTTGCCCGACAGGGTGCCGGCCTGGGAGATCTTCTTACCCAAGGGAGAGACCTGTTGCATGATCTCCCGCTTCCCCCCGTAAGCTCCAACCGGCAGGCCGCCGCCGACGATCTTGCCCAGGCAGGTGAGGTCAGGCTGCACCCCGAAGTATTCCTGGGCCCCGCCCGGTCCCAGCCTGAACCCGGTGATCACCTCATCGAAGATCAGCACGCAGCCCTCCTGGTCTGCCAGTTGGCGCAACTGCTCCAGGAATCCGGCTCGGGGCGGCACGGTGCCCATGTTGCCGGCCACCGGCTCGACGATGATGGCGGCGATCTGCCCGGGGTTCTGGCGCAGGGCTTCCTGCACTGCCCCCACGTCGTTGTAGGGCACGGTGATCGACAGCGAGGCGATGCCCTGGGGGATGCCGGGGCTGTCCGGGGCGCCCAGGGTGAGGGCCGAGGAGCCCGCCTTGATCAGAAAGCTGTCGCCGTGGCCATGCCAGCATCCCTCAAATTTGAGGATCTTGTCGCGGCCGGTGTATCCCCGCGCCACCCGGACGGCGGACATGGTGGCCTCGGTGCCTGAGTTGACCATGCGCACCATCTCGACCGAGGGGACCATCTGGGCGATCTGCTTGGCCAGGGCGGTCTCGGCCGGGGTAGGCGCTCCGAAGCTGGTCCCCAGGGCGCTGGCCTCCTGCACCGCCTGGACCACTCGGGGATGGGCGTGACCGAAGATGAGTGGCCCCCAGGAGCATACGTAGTCGATGTACTCGCGGCCGTCCAGGTCGAAGAGATGGGCGCCGAGCCCGTGGCTGACCACCGGCGGGTTCCCCCCCACCGCTCCGAATGCCCGCGCCGGGCTGTTGACCCCGCCGGGGATGTACTGCTGCGCCTCGGCAAAGGCTGCCAGTGACTTTGGACCCGTGTGCTCCACCGCGCTCCTCCTCCTGGGAAATCCCTTGCTCCGCGTCTGGGGAAATGGCTACCTTGGACCAGGAGCCCCCTATGGCCTGCATTCTCGTGGTCGAAGACAACCCCCAGACCCGGCGCTACCTGGAGCGGATCATCCGGCACCGCTCCAAACACGAACTCCTCTTTGCCGGCACCGGCAAGGAGGCCATCGAGAAGCTGGTGGACAGGCGGCCGGACCTGATCTTTCTGGATCTCTTTGTGCCGCAGACCGACTGCTTCGAACTTTTCGCCCTCCTGCGCCGACACCCCGCCACCGCCGACATCCCCGTCGTCATCCACACCGCCGTGCCCCTGGACCCGGTGACGCAGATGCGGGTCAGCCGCATGCGCTTCGAGGGCTTCGTCGAGTTCCCCATCGAGGCCAGCGAGCTGAACCGGGTCATCGCCACCGCCCTCAAACGCAACGCCGTGGCCACCCGCAAATGGACCCCGCCCCGCGCCTGAGCCCGGCTCAGAGCATCTCCTCGTCCAATTCCTCCGGGGGGCGCGAGTAGTCCATCATCTTGGTGATCCGCACCGCCATAAGGTCGGTAACTACCACCACCTCACCCTCGGCGAAGGGCCGGTTGTTCACCCGGATGTCGAAGGCCTCGCCGGCCAGTTTGCTCAGCTCGATGATGTCCTGCTCCTTGAGGGCGGAGAGCTGCCTCACGCTCATCTCCTTGCGGCCCAGCTCGACGGTGATGTCCACCGCGACGTTGTTGAGCCGGCTCATCCGCGGTTTTCCCTTGCGGGCCGCGGGAACCTCGAGCTGGGCGAACTGCACCGGAGTGACCACCTCCCCCTCGTCCTCGGCGTATTTCCCGCCGACCGCGGGGTCGCCGCCCAGTTCCTCGTCGAGGTGGCCGGCGTCGCCCACCTCTTCTGGGTCGGGATGGCCTGCAGCTTCACTCATCGGCCAGGTTCCTCCTTGGGTTCAAGGCGAAAATACCACAAGACCCAGGCAAAATCAACCTCCCGGATCGCTTCCTTCTATCTGCAGCAGCGGTGCGGGTTCGCCCCTTCGTTCGAGCAGCCACAAAACCTGCACACGGCCCTTTAGGTTTATCGGCAGCCCGGCGAGGATGGCGAATTCGGGGCTGGAACCCAACCGCGCCGCCAGGACCGGGGACCGGGGCGCCAGCAGGGCTGCCACCCCGCCGGGGTGCAGCACCCGCGCCACCTCCCCCAGCCCGGTTGCAGAACCGGGGCCGGCGGCCAGCACCAGGTCCACCGCCTCGTCTCCCAGGGGAAGTTCCCCATGCAAGCCGCGGACCTGCCCTGCCCCGCCATTCCGCCCCCGGCGCTCCTCCGGGTCCACGGCAATCACCCCCGCGCGCCTGGCACCGGCGGCCAGGATCTCCGCCCCGTCCCGGTTGCAGCCCAGCGCCAGCAGAACCTCGGTGCCGGTGGCCGGCAGGAGGCGGTCCACGCAGGCGGCCAGCGGCCCCCCTATCCCCCCCTCCCCCACGCAGGCATCGGCGCGGTTGGGCCCCAGTTGCAGCCCCAGCAGGGCCCGCGGTCCTTCGATCTGGAGCTGCAGGCGCAAGAGACCCCGGCCCTGACCCTGGACCAAACCCTGGGCGCGGAGCTGGGCCTGGAGGCGCTGGACCACCTGGCTTTTGGTGAAGCGATGCGCCCCCTGGAGGGTGACGCTCAACTGGAACTGCCCTGGGTCGGCCTCCGGTTCGCAGCCCCGGAGCAGGCGCTGGGCCGCGGCCAGATCGAAACCCTGCAACTGCCCCAGGAGCCGCTCCAGGCCGGGAGGACCGACGGTGATGCCCTGGACCTGGGCCAGCACGCCCCAGAGGCTGAGGGGGGTGCGCAGGTCCAGCAAGCGACGAGGGCTGCGCCTATAGGTGAAGAAGACCCGGCCCTGCCGACGTCCCCGATCCAGACGCACCTGCTCCAGGTCGGCCAGCTCGGACTTAAGTTCGTCGGCGACCACCTCCTCCAGCCCGGCCAGGGCCGCGGCGCAGTAGCGGAAGACCTTGGCTTCCATCCTCACAGCGCCCCAGGCATCACCACCGCCGCCCCCCGGCGGGCGGGCAGCAGGTGGTCTTCGAGAAAGGCCCGCAGCTCCGGCGGGCCCAGATGGCGGTGGGCCTCGAAGAGGCCAAAGGGTTCGGCCCCCCGGCTGACCGCGCCGAAAACCGCCCCCACCGCCCCTTCCACCTGGTCGAGCCGCTGCACGGCCTGGCCGTAGGCCCGCCGCGCCGCCCTGGCGAATCCCTTTTCTAAAGTGTCTGTTTCCCGCGCTCTTTCCAGCTCTCCGAGGATCTCGGCCTCCAGCCCCGCCGGGTCCGGGGTGTCCCCGCCGATCAGGCAGAAAGAGAACTCCGGCTCGAAATACACCTCGCAGCCAAAACTTTCGGCGTCGATCAGGCCACTTTCGTAATGGCGGGCGTAGAAGTCGCTGGCCGCCCCAAAAAGAAGGTCCAGCACTAGCTCGGCGCACAGTTCCCGCCGCAGCAGGGCCTGGCCCTGAGCGGGGGCTCCCAGTTCCCCAAAGCCCAGGCATAGGCGAGGCAGGGCTACGGGCAGCGCCGTTGACAACCGGAGCGGGCCCTGGTGCCCGTCTGTGCCGCGCTGCAGCAGGGGCGAGGGGCCCTCGGCGCAACCCTCCAGGCACCGGCCCACCCTTTCGACCACCGCCTCGACCTCGAAGCGCCCGCCGATAAAGAGCCTCATGTTCCCGGGCCGGTAGAAGGCGCCATAGCAGCGCTGGAGCAGGTCGAGGTCGATGGCGGCGACACTGGCCGGCGTGCCGGCAATGTCCACCCCCAAGGGATGGTCCCCGTAGAGGGCCTGGAGCGCCCGGATGAAGCTGATCCACTCCAGGCTGTCGCCGTAGAGTTGCAGCTCGCGGGTGATGATCGCACGCTCCCGCACCACCCCCTCGGCGGTGAACTGGGGGTTGAGCACGAAGTCCAGGAGAAACTCCAGGCACTCCTCCACCCGGGTTGCGGCGGTGAAGAAGTAGGAGGTATTGGTATAGGTGGTGTGGGCGTTCACCTCGGCCCCCAGCGCAGCGAAGCGATCGCCCACGTCGCCCAGAGGGCTGGCAAAGAGGCGATGCTCCAGAAAGTGGGCTACCCCGTCTGGGGCTGTCTGGGGCGAGCTCCCGAGCAGGCGAAAGCTCCGGTCCAGGGAACCGTACCCCACACTGAGCAGGGCGTGGGCAGTGTGAAAGCCCGGTTTGGGCAGCAGGTACAGGCTCAGACCCGGCGGCACCAGGCAGGTGTAAACGCGCTCTCCAAGGTATTCGCTCTCCTCCATCCTCACGGCCGCCACGCTCCCTGCGCCGGGTAGAGAAAGAAGGAAGTGTCGCGCCGCACCAGAGCGGCAGCCATGGCCACCGCAGCGGCGTCCACTTCATCCAGCCGCTCGCGCCATTGGCTGCGCGGCAGGTCCAGGCCGGCCAGGCGCTGCTGATAGCAGAAACGGATCAGCGCTTCGGGGCTGTCGTCCAGTGTTTCTAGATGCCGCTGGAGCAGAAGCCGGGAGGCGCTCAGGTCGGCCTCGGCAAACTCCCCCTGCCTGAGCGCCTCGTGTTGGGCTTCGATCTGGGCGCAGACCGCCCCGTAGGCGTCTGGGTCAATGCCGGCCTCCACGAAGAGCAGGCCGCATAGGGGTTCGAGGTGGGTGCCGATGTGGTAACACAGGCCTGCCGCTTCCCGCACCTGGCGAAAGAGCAGGGATTGGGCGTCGCCGCCGAACAGGGCGTTGAAGAGCAGCAGGGCCGGGTAGAGGGGATCCCCCATACCTATCCCGGTCCGGTAGCCCAGGACCAGACGGCCCTGGCTGACTTCGTGTGCCTCGAACAACTCCTGGTCCCGGGGCGGCGGCAGCGCCGGGTCAGCTGGCGGTACCTGGGCCGGCCGGCGCGGCCAGCGGACCAGCCCACCGACCAACGCCTCAGCGCCAGGGGTGGGTTGGCCGCTCATGAAGAGGGCCAGCGGCGCCGTGGCCAGCAGGCCCTGGTGGTCGGCCAGGAGCCGCCGGCCGTCTATGCCCCGGAAATCGGCCGGGTCGCCGTGGGCCGGCAGCGCGCAGGGATCGGCCCCGCACATCGCCTCCAGACAACGCCGGTGGGCGTAGGCGCTCTTGTCATTGGCCAGGCTGTGTATATGGGCGGCCAGGGCTTTTTTCTCCTGGCGGAGGT
>Ga0194132_10003526_pt1 | contig 27728 bp, 19 predicted proteins | sample TA2KigOf80mmetaG_FD_148612 | JGI IMG/M metagenome (GOLD analysis project Ga0194132, IMG submission 148612) | Freshwater microbial communities from Lake Tanganyika, Tanzania - TA2015054 Kigoma Offshore 80m | ecosystem: Environmental > Aquatic > Freshwater > Lake | place: Tanzania: Lake... | reverse complement strand
CTCGGGCGAACTGGGGGGGGCGGGGGGGGGGGGGGGGGGGGGTGGTTGTTGGAGCGGCTCGTCGGCATTGGTCGGGTGCCGTCGTCCTCCGGGTCTGCGGAACCGCCAACCACGCGCCCGCCCACCGCCGTCGCCTCCCATCCACCGTGCCCTCGACGCCGACGGATCTCCTGACCGCACCCCCACCCCGGTCCGCTTGACAGGTAGCGAGCCCCTCCCGGTTCACGCGTCCCGGGGATGCAATCACCTCGTCGGGGAGCGAGCGGCGCGATGAGGTCCGAACCGTGGTCCTGCCCAGCCTGCCGGTCGTCGTCGCCATCTCGGACTTCCGCCGGGCGGCGATTGGTCCGCGTGGACCTTGGTGCTAGGGTGGAGACATCGTCGTCCGCCGGGGACGACGCTTCACGGGGCACCCGGGCGTTCCGGGTGCCGGGGACTGTTCTGGGAGACGTGGAATGAAGAGCTTGAACGGGGTCGCGGTGGCGGCGCTGATCGCAGCGGTCGGTGCGCCGATCGCCCACGCCCAGGAAGCCGTGCAGTGGCGCGTCGAGGATGGGGGGAATGGGCATTGGTATGCAGTGCACATCAACACCACGCGAATCACTTGGACGGAATCCAAAGTCCTTGCGGAGTCTCGAGGCGGTCACCTTGCCACACTGGTGTCCTCGGCGGAGAACGAGTTTGCGTTCTCGGTCTGTGATGCTCCGAGCGCCTGGCCGAGCTGGGGTCCGCCGTATCCGAGTTTTCGACTTGGTCCTTGGTTGGGCGGATATCAGGACACCTCAGCACCCGACTATCAATCCCCCTCTACGGGCTGGAGATGGATCACTGAGGAGCAGTGGACATACACAAACTGGCGATCCGGTCAACCGGACGCAGGTGGGGAGCACTACCTCGCCTTCTACTGTGGCACATCCATCTGCCCTACATGGAACAATGCCGGTCAAGCCGGGGACTACGGAGATGGGATTCGGTCCTTGGTGATCGAGTGGTCCGCCGACTGCAACGGCGACGGGATCGTGGACTACGGGCAGATCCTCGACGGGACCTTCGCGGACGCGAACGAGAACGGCGTGCCGGATTGCTGCGAGGACGGCAGCGACTGCAACCCAGCCGACTGCGACTCCAACGGCATCTCCGACGCCGACGAGATCGCGGCCGGCGTGCCCGACTGCAACCAGAACGGCGTCCCCGACAACTGCGACTACGAAGGCCTCTACGTCACCCCGCAGCAGGCTCCGTTCGGGGCCGGCAACTTCCTGAGCCACACCTTCACCGGCGTGGAGCTCGCGACCGAGGACGTCTCCGTCAGGATCGAGGCGCGGGCAGACCTCGACAGCGTCGCCGAGTTCGCGACGCTCAAGGTCGATGGGGAGACGATCGGCGTCTTCTGGGTGGTCGGCGGGCAGAACTGCCCCGCGGAAGCGCAGGTGTTCGAGACCATCATTCCGGTCGGCGAGTTCAACGCGCTCGCGAAGGATGGCGAGCTGCATGTTGTCCTTGAGGCGTCCCCGCTCGTGAGCGCGACGGAGTGCATCAGTTCCCTCGCCAAGGTCACGCTCCAGTACGCGACGGACTTCCCAGACTGCAACGGCAACGGTCTCGACGACTTCTGCGAGATCGCGGACGGCACGCTCGCGGACTGCGACGGCAATGCGATTCCGGACTCCTGCGACGACGCCTTCCCCGACTGCAACGGCAACGGTCTACCGGACTCCTGCGACATCGCGGGAGGCACGCTGACCGACTGCAACGGCAACGGGCAGCCGGACTCGTGCGAGATCGCGTCGTGGCCTGACCTCGACTGCGACGAGGATGGGACCCTCGACGTCTGCCAGATCGCGTCGAATCCGGCGCTCGACGAGAACGCCGACGGGCTGCTCGACGCATGCAGCTTTGCGCTTGGTGACTTCGACCTCGACGGTCAGGTCGGGGGATCGGATCTCGCAGCGATGCTCTCGCTGTGGGGCATCAAGAACCCGCCGGTCGGCGACCTGACCGGGGACGGCATCGTGGGCGGCGCGGACCTTTCCTACCTGCTCGGGAACTGGGGGCCGTATCAGGGCGTGTGGGGATCGATCATCGAGATCGCGCCCGATCCGGCGGTCGTGACCGACCCCGAGTGGCGCGAGCGGATCATCGCGACGGGTCTCCCATGGCGGGTCCGCGACAACGCGAGCCAGATCGAGATGCTGCTGGTGCCGCCGGGGACGTTCATGATGGGCTGCTCGCCGTCCAATCAGTACGGGTGCAGCGGCGACGAGAACCCCGTCCATCAGGTGACGCTGACGCAGGCGTACTACCTCGGTCGCTACGAAGTGACGCAGGCACAGTGGACGGCGGTGATGGGGAGCAATCCGAGTCAGTTCCAAGGTTCCAGTGCGCAGGTCCCTGCCGCCGAAGTCCCGCTGCGTCCGGTCGAGCAGGTGTCTTGGAACATGATCCAGGGCTTCGAGACGGCGACGGGTCTTCGGCTGCCGACCGAGGCGGAGTGGGAGTACGCCTGCCGCGCAGGCACCACCACCGCCTTCAACAACGGGAGCAACGACGACGCGACGCTCGGCACGCTCGCGTGGTTCAGTTCAAACTCCGGGAGCCAGACCCGCCCGGTCAGACAGAAGCTCGCGAACGCGCTCGGCCTGCACGACATGCACGGGAACGTGTGGGAGTGGGTGGAGGACTGGTACGGGAGCAACTACTACGCGCAGAGTCCCGCGGTCGACCCACCCGGTCCGATAAGCGGCCCTTACCGCGTGTTGCGTGGCGGGAGCTGGCTCAACTTCTCCTACGGCTGTCGTGCGTCGTTCCGCGGCTTCGTCGGGCCCGGCGTCGACAACGACTTCTACGGGTTTCGTGCCGCGAGGACTCCTTGAGTTCCCTGTTCCCATCTTTCATCTTCCATCTTCCATCTTTCCTCTTCTCTTCTTGCATGGCTGTAGGCCAGCGACCCGCGTGATCGACCGCGGGCGACGACCCCGCGGCGAGTGAGGATCTTGGCGCCGACCAAGAGGGAACTCCCTCGACCGCGTCGCTCGGTCGCGATGCCTTGACGAGACACCCCGTGCACGTTCCCGGTACGTGCACCCGAAGCACCGCTCCCGCTCACGCGGGGGCGGCTTTCGCATGTGGTGTAGTGCGCCCTCCGCTCCTACCGCCCTCGCGTGGAGCCCGAGCCAGTCCTCCCCGCGACGGCGTGCCTCCCGAGGCGCCTGCCTGTTCCGCTCACCGCGCCGCCATCTGCTCCCGCGCCCAGACGATCCAGCTCGAGTCGGAGTAGGGGTTGGGACCGGGACCGCGGAGCGAGCGGTGCATGAAGCTCAGTTGCGCCGCGTGGTAGTTGGCGTGGGTCGGCACCTGCATGCAGGCGTCCGCGACCCGCTGAAGGTAGGTCTTGCCATCGCGGACCCGCTCGACGACGCGCTCGCACTCCGCGGGAGTCAGCGCCGCAAGGGCGCGGTCCCAGTCGCGGCGGGTCGCCTGCCACGCCGCCTCGATCGCGTCGAGGGTCGGGTGCGATGCCTTGGTCGGCCAGACCACGCGGTCGGCGGTGCCCTGGATCACGCCGATCCAGATCATCTCCGCGCCGAGGAGGTGAAGCAGCGTCTCGAAGACCGAGCCGATCCCGATCGGGAACTGGCGGTGGAGTTCCTCCGCGGAGTAGGTGCGGGCGGCGGCGAGCGCCCGGGCGGTGGACCAGCGGAGCCAGGCGTGCGCCTCGCGGATGACGTCGGGTGAGTGCATGGTGGTCGACTCCTGCGGATTGCGGGGAGGAGGATGCGGAGGAGAGATCGAGGGCGCTGGACCGAGGGCGAGGAACCGAGGACGAGGGACCGAGGGCAAGGGACCGAAGGCGAGAGACCGCGGGCAAGAGACCGAGGGCGCGGGACCAAAAGCGAAGGAACAAGAACGAAGGGCCCAAGAACGAAGAACCGCGGATCACCGAGGCGCGTCGATCGACCTCACGCGAGGATCGGATCAAGCGCGTCCATCAGGCGGTCGACCTCCTCGGCGGTGTTGTAGTGGACCGCGCTCACCCGCACCACGCCGGGGTCGGGGGCGATCCCCATCGCGGTCACGAGGCGGTGGGCGTACATGTGCCCGTGCCGGATGCCGATTCCGGCGGCGCGGGCGGCGGCGACGATCTCGCGGGGATCCCTCGTCGCGTGCAGGAAGGAGACGGTCGCGACCCGCGCCTCGGTCGAGGTTGCGCGGGGACCGACGAGCCGGACCCTTCGGTGGGCGGCGAGGCGGTCGAGGAGACGCGACTGCACCGGCGCCTCGAGGGCGGTCATCGCCGCGAACGCCCGCGAGGCGGTCTCGAAGCCGACGCGGTCGGCGCTCGCGGCGAGTGAGGCGGCATCGACCTCCGCCTCCGCCGGCGCCTCGCCCGCGAGGACCTCGAGGAGCCGCGCGAGCCCGCACAGCCCGGCGCAGCCCTCGTGGCTCGCGCCACCAAGCTCGAACTTGTAGGGCACCTCGCTCCGCAGGATGAAGAAGTGATTCGGTCCCTCGAGCGGATGCACGGGGTCGTCGAGGGCGTCGAAGCGGCAGAAGATCGCGCCCATGTGCGGGCCGTAGACCTTGTAGGTGCTCCACGCGTAGAAGTCGGCGGACCATGCCCGCACGTCGATCGCGCGGTGAGGCGCGAGCGCCACGCCGTCGATGAAGACCTTCGCCCCCGCCTCGTGGGCGAGGCGGGTCGCTCCCTCGGCGTCGACGATCTCCCCGAGCAGGTTCGAGACGTGCGGGAACGCGACGAGCCGGGTCCGCTCGGAGAGGACCGCCCGAAGCGTCTCGAGCTGGAGCGAGCCGGTCGCGGGATCGACCTTCCACCAGCGGATCCGGGCGCCAAGGCGCTCGAGCGAGAGCCACGCGCCGATGTTCGACTCGTGCCCCTGATCGCAGACCACGATCTCGTCGCCCGGGCGGATGGTTCGGCCGATCGCCTGCGCCAGGACGTGCATGAGGGCGGTCGAGCTCGCGCCGAGGACGACCCGACCAAGACCCTCGCCGTGGATGATCCGGTCCATCAGGCGGTGGGCCCGCTCGACGGTCTCGGTCGCCCGCACGCTCGCCGGATAGCCGGCGCCGAGCTGCACGCAGTCATTCAGCAGGTGGTGCCGGACCGCGTCGGCGACGAAGCGGGGGACCTGCGAGCCGCCGGCGTTCTCGAGAAGGATCGTCGGCGCGGTCAGGGCGGGATAGAGCGAGCGGATCGCGGCGGGCGAGGGGGCGACCGCGGGCATGGACGATGGCGGCATCGAAGGCAGACTACCCGCGGGGGCACGATGGGTCGCTCGGACTCGCGGGGGCGTCGATGGCGAGCGCCTGCTCGATCATCGACTTCACGCGGGCGGCATGGGTCCACGTGAGGAGGTGCGCCCGCTCGGCGAGCCGCTCGACGCCCTCGACCGAGGCGGGAGGCGGCGGGATCACCGGGTCCCGCTCGGCGTGGAGATGGAGGAGGCGGACGCCGGATGCGCGAAGGCGAGCCTCGTCGGCATCCTCGAACCGCCAGCGGGTCGCGGCGCCCGCGAGGCGCCGGAACTGGGCGACGTCGAGCTCCGCCGCCATCCGCCGAAGCTCGAGCGTCCGTTCGTGATCGAGCCCGCATGCGCGGGCGAAGGGGATCGCGACGAGCTCGCGCGCGGCATGGGCGATGACGGCGTCGGGGAGCAGTCGGCTCGCCATGACCTCGAGCCGGAAGCGGCGGGTGAGTTGGGAGGTCCGCCGCAGTCCGCTCACGAGGAGGATCGCCCGCGGAGGCGCCGCGCCATCGTCGATCAGCCCACGGGTCAGCGAGAGGGCGACCTGCGATCCGAAGGAGAAGCCGACGAGGATCGTCCGGGCGTCGAGCGCGCCTCGCGACGCGAGGTCGCGGCGGAGCGACCGCGCGAGGTCCTCGACCGAGGCGGTGCGGTCCTGAAGCGACGGATACTCCGGCACGAAGGCGCCGCGGTCGGCGAACGCGGCAAGCTGCGGCGAGAACAGTCGCGCATTCGCGCCGAGACCGGGAAGGAGGACGATCGACGAGCGGGTCACTGCCCCTGCGCGAGCGAGAAGCCCGGCGCACCGTCGTAGATCCTGAGCGGCTGGAAGTCGGTGACCTCGAGCTTCTCCGCGACCTTCTCGAGGAGCTTCACGGTCGGCATCTGCCCGAGGCGACCGAGCATCGCGCCATCCTTCAGCTCGAAGCGGGCGCGGAAGTAGTCGACGACTTCGGTGTAGACCGAGCCGGACGGCCAGACCTGCGTGCCGCGGCTCGAGAGCATGGTGAGCTTGAAGGGACCGCCCTCGCAGATCGACTGCAGCTTCGCGGCGAGCTCGAAGGGAGGCAGGATGGTGCCGATGTAGACGTCCGCGCCGCAGACGTGGCTCGTGATCTGCTCGAAGGTGCGGCGGAGGCGGTAGCTCGAGGGACGCGGCGGCGAGGCATGCACCACGCGGTCGTGGCTGGTGACGACGCTGGGTCGGCAGGAGGTCGGCACGCGGCCGAGGTTCGCGGCGACCGCCTCGGCGAACGCCATCGTCCGGACCGGCGGCTTGTCGCCCTTGACGTCGCCGGTGTGGATCCCCGACTCGAGGGTCGCGAGGAGGGCGTTGTTGATGATCGCCGCCTGCTTCGCGAGGCCGATGTGGCGAAGCATGATGAGCCCCGAGAGCAGCAGCGACGTCGGGTTCGCGACGCCCTTGCCCGCGATGTCGGGCGCGGTGCCGTGCACCGCCTCGAAGATCGCCACGCCCTCGCCGATGTTCGCGGAGGGGGCGAAGCCGAGCCCGCCGACGAGTCCCGCGGCGAGGTCGCTCACGATGTCGCCCTGCAGGTTTGGCAGCACGATCATCTGGTAGGCGTCGGGCCGCAGCACGAGGTTCATGCAGAGCGCGTCGATGATGACGTCGTTCGTCTCGATCGAGGGATGGTCCTTCGCGACGTGGCGGAACCGCTCGAGGAAGAGACCGTCGGTCATCTTCATGATGTTCGCCTTGTGCGAGCAGGTGACCTTGGTGATCCCCAGCCGCGCCGCGGTCGCGAAGGCGAAGCGGTGGACCTGGTCGCACCCCGGCGCCGAGATCAGGCGCTTGCACTCGACGACGTCGTTGGTCAGGCGATGCTCGATGCCGCCGTAGGTGTCCTCGATGTTCTCGCGGACGACGTAGAAGTCGACCGGCACGCCCGCCTTCGAGAAGACCGTCTCCACGCCCGGAAGCGACTGGAAGTGCCGCAGGTTCGCGAAGGCGGAGAACTTCTTCCGCAGCGTCACGTTGATCGACTTGCCGCCGCCGCCGATCGGAGTCCCCATCGGTCCCTTGAAGAGGAGTCCGGTCCGCTCGACCGCGTCGACCGCCTCGTCGGAGATGCCGGAGGTGTTTCCGGTGGCGAAGGTCCGCTCGCCCATCGGCGCGTCGACGAAGGAGAGGTGATCCATCACCCCGGCGGCGCGGAAGACGGAGAGCACCGCCTCCATGATCTCGGGACCGATGCCGTCGCCGGCGGCGAGGGCGACGGGAAGCGTGCTGGCAGGGGGCATGGGTGACTCGGGGAAGAAGCGATCTCGCCCCGCATGACGGGGGCGGGGCGGGGAGGGTAGGAGCAGCGCGGCGATCCGGTGGAGGTCCGGCTCGACCGTCACGCGGTTATCGGCAGGTTGGAGCAGCGCCTGAAGAGCCAGAGGTTCCCACGGGCGCTCGAGGGTGAGGACACGAGTCAGGTTCCGGAGGTTTCCTCCGCCTCGCGGCTTCCTCCGCTCGGCATCTCCCCGAACTCGCGCGGCGTGTCGGGGGAGTTGCCTCGAGCGATCGAGCCGCGTCGACCCGGTCGTCAGGCTGCCCGAAGCGGCTCGAGGTCCGCCCGCTTGATGGGGACCGCCCCAATGTCGCGAAGGACCCGGTTGATCGCGGAAAGCGAGACCGTCGCGGGCGAGATGATCTCGACGCCGATGGGCTTTCCCTTGCTCGTGTAGTCGACGACGAGTCCCGGCGATGCGACGACCGAGCGCGAGCTTCGGTCACGCGAAGTCCGCGGAAGGTAGAGATAGGCGGCGAGCGCTCGTCCCTGGCGGAAGGTCACTTCGAGATAGGGGTGGCTCATGAGTCAGCGATCGACTGGATAGGCGGTGACGACGACCAGCAACTCGGTCTTGGCGTCCGGTTCGAGGACGATCTCCCAGAGGCGGCGGCGGAACCTCGACGCAGCGACCCAGCGACCTGACCTCGCATCGGCGCGGAGGTCGTGCGCAACGGACGGCATACGGCGGAGGTCGACCTCAGTGAAGCGTCGATCGACCATCCTCTTGAGCAGATGGGGACTGAGTTCGAGCCCCCAGTCCCACCAGTCCGGCCAGTCACGACGGGGCAAGAGTGATCCTCTTGAACAAGCAGGTCTCCGCGCCTGATCTCCTCACGCATGCGCGACCGACCGCTCGCGACGCGGATGGTAGTTGCTCGAAGAGACAGACCAACCAACCGCAGCGTTCCAGTCGCTTCCTCATGCCAGATGATGTTCGGAGCGCCCCTCCGCCTCGGGGACCGCCTCCGCCCAGCGCTCCCCACACTCCCAGGCTCGTTCGAGGAGGAGTGCGGCGGTCCCGGCGATGAGACCGGTCCGGCGAGGTGCGGGGTCTCCTGGTCCTGACGAGTCCCGCTACTCGTCCTGGCACTGCCAGAAGCCGAGCCCGCGGGAGGGCTCGCCGCTTGCGCTCGAGAAGAACCCGCCCGCGACGAGGGTGGCGAGCGTGCCTCCGCCCTTCGCGGCGGAGGACGAGAGCGACGCGATCGAGGTGACCGTCCCGTTGGTGCCAAGGTCAAGGTGCGTCCAGGTCGTGCCATCCCAGAGGGCGATCCTCGACGCTGGCGTGCCGTTGAAGGCGCCGCCCACCGCCAACTGCGGTCCGTCGCCGAGATCGACCGCCTCGAGGGCGAGCACCGCCGAGGACGCGCCGCCGCCGACCGGCGTCCAGGCGCCCGCCTGCCACTTCGCGAGCCGGTTGAGCGGCACGCCGCCGAGCGAGGTGAAGTCGCCGCCCGCGAAGAGCGCGGGACCCGAGCCGTCGTCGAAGACCGCGAGGGTCCTCACCGAGGGCGAGGTGTCGGCGTTGATCGTGCCGACCGCCGACCATGTGCCGTTCCGCCACGCCGCGATCCCCTCCACGGGCAGGGTGCCGGCGCGGTTGAAGGTGCCGGCGACATAGAGCGCCGGTCCCGATCCGTCGTCGAAGACCTCGAGGGCATGGACGAAGGGCGCATAGACCGAGGCGCCGCTCTGGACGACGAGCTCGGTCGGCATCGGCTCCCATTGCCCGTTCCGCCAGCGGGCGAGGCTCGAGACGGTCGAGCCCTCGGCGCTCGTGAAGAAGCCGCCCGCATAGAGCGCAGACCCGGTGCCGTCATCGAACATCGCCAGCGCCAGCACGCGTCCCGCGATGCCGTCGCCGTAGGCGGACCAGCGGGTGCCGTCCCATCGCGCGACCGCGTTCGCGGCGATCCCGCCCGCCCGCGTGAAGAAGCCGCCGACGATCAGCGACGGCCCGCTTCCGTCGTCGTGGACGAGAAGCGCCGAGACCGTGTCGTTCGTGCCGCCGCCGATCGCCGACCACGAGGTGCCGTCGAAGCCCGCGAGGTAGGGGAGCGGCTGCTCCTCGATCGCGACGAACGCGCCCGCGGCGATGAGACCCGGCAGCGACTTCGACTCGGTCGCCGACAGCGCCTGGGCGTTCGCGGGGAAGAGCCCGCCGGTCCCGTTCGAGAAGCCGCCGCCGACCGGCGTCCAGGTCGAGCCATTCCATGCCGCCACGCCGAGGCAGGTCGCGCGGTCGGCGAGGAGGAAGGAACCGCCCGCGAAGAGCCGCTCGCCGGCGCCAGAACCATCGTCGTAGCGGATGAACGCGAAGGGCATCGGGTAGGAGTCGACGCCGCCGACGATCGAGCCGGGCAGCCCGAGTCCCTTGTTCATCGGCGCCCACGTCGCGCCGCTCAGCCGCGCCACGCCTTGGTAGAGCTCGGTCGTTCCGAACGACATCGGACCCGCGAGCACGAGGTTGCCGACCGAGGCGCCGGGGAAGGTCGTCACGGCGGTGCGGGTCCAGCCGTAGATCGGCTCCGAGGTCGGGACGCTCCACGTCGAGCCGTCCCACACCGCGATCCCGAGACCGGGGATGGTGAAGCCGCCCGCGGCAAGAAGCCGCGGCGCGCCGGACGCAGGATCGACCGCCGACGCGAGCGCCCAGACCGAGGTGGCGCCGCCTCCCCATCCGCCCGAGAGGCAGCTGCCGGGTCCGCTCGGGCAGACGTTCGACCACGCCGAGCCGCTCCAACGGAGGAGCGGTCGCGACGAGACGCCGGGCACGCTCACCGACGATCCGCCGAGGTAGAGAGAAGAACCGCTTCCCTGGTCGTGCACGTGGAGCACCTGCGGCGAGCCGCTGGTGGTCCCGCCGCCGACCGATGACCACGTCGAGCCGTTCCAGCGGGCGATGCCCCGCGTGCCGGCGACGCCGCCGAGCGACGTGAAGGAGCCGCAGGCGTGGAGCGCCGGACCGCCTCCGCCATCGAAGACCGCCAGCGAGGTGATCGAGCCGAAGGAGCCGTCGCTTGCGCCAGGCACGAAGTTCCAGGCGACGCCATCCCACTTCGCCAACGCGACGAAGGGACCGCTCGGCGAGGTCGCGAAGAGTCCGCCGGCGAAGAGCGCCGGACCGCTGCCGTCGTCGAAGACTTCGAGCGCATTGACCGTGCCCTCGAGCCCGGCGCCGACCGGCGACCACGCCGAGCCATCCCAGCGGGCGATCGAGCGCGCCGCGACGCCGCCGGCGAAGCGGAAGGAGCCGCCCGCGTAGAGCGCCTCGCCGCGACCGTCGTCGAAGACCTCGAAGGCGAGAACGCCGAGGATCCCGGCGGTGGGGTCGATCGGCGCGACCGTCCCGAAGGGCTCCCAGCCGAAGCCGCTCGCGCAGGCATCGGGGCAGGCGCCCCACGCGGCGAGAAGGATCGTGAGGTCGGCGCCCGAGACCTCACCATCGAGGGTGAGGTCCGCCGGGCAGTCACCGACCGACGGGCAGGGACCCCACGCGGCGAGGAGGACCGTGAGGTCGGCGCCCGAGACCTCGCCGTCGTGGTCGAGGTCCGCCGGGCAGCCGGCACCGAGCGAGGTCGAGGCGAGCCCGAGCGTCACGAGGCTCATCGCGAGGCGACCGAGACCGATCGCGCGTCGGGACGGACGAGGGGCGTTCGCGGCGTTGGGGCTTGGGTTCGGCATCGGTCGCTCCAGTGTGCGCTCAAATCGGGCGGACGTGCAGGGCGAGGCAGCGAGAGAAGCAGGGATTGATGGGGATCGGGGAGGAACCCTCGACGGAACCGGCGTTCCAGAGCTTCAAGACCAGAGTCTCAAAACCAGCTCTTGAAGACCAGCTCTTGAAGACCAGCTCTTGAAGACCAGCTTCTCAAGACGCTCAGGACCCTTGAGTCGAGTGCATCGACCGCGGAGGGGGACTTGCCCACCCGACCGTGGCAGGACCACCCGCCGAGGGCTCCAAGAGTACGGAGGGAGAGGGCGGCTGTTGCGGTCGACCGCGACCGCTCGATCAGTCGCGTGAGCGGACGGCGTCGATTCAAGAAGTGAGCCGAGCGATTTGGCCCTGGCGGGTGCTCGCCGCTTCGGATTGGAACAGGCGAGGTCCCGAGGCGCGGGGGTGGGTTCGGCGGCTGGTCAGCCGGTCCACGCCATGAGCAACATGCTCAGGTCGCCGCCTTCGACGACGCCGCTTCCATTGAGATCGCCGCTCCCGGGTCCGCCCCACTGCAGGAGCAGCAGACCAAGGTCGGCGCCGCCGACGATCCCGTCGCCGTTGAGGTCCGCGTTGGGTCCGGGCAGGACGCGCTCCGCGAGCTCATGGAGGTACACCTCGAGGTTGGTGTAGCCGAGCGCCGAGAGGTTCGTCCCGTTGTGGCTTGCGATCGCCGGATCGAGACCCTTGGAGATCTCCCACGCATCCGGCATGCCGTCGAGGTCCGTGTCGGTCGGCGGCGCCGGCGGCGCGCCGACGTAGGCGGGCAGCAGGGCGTCGCCGTAGGTATTGGTGCTCCGAGCCGCCGGATCGATGGAGTTGGTCCGCACGCGGTCGACGAGACGCGCGTCCATCGGATCGCGCGGCCACGCCCCGACCCGATCAGGCAGCACCGAGGCAAGGTCGAGCGCGTCGGTGTAGGTGATCGCGGGGAAGGCGTGCCGCGCGGGCATGTCCTGCGCAAGCCGCGAGGTGGCGTCGGGGCTCGACTCCGCGGCGTAGTCGTTGCAGCAGTAGAAGAGCTGGTAGTCCGAGCGGCTCGGATAGCGGCTCATGCGGTTGCCCTGGACGTGAAGCTGGTTCCCCGGCGCCGAGGTCTCCCGCAGGATCTGATCGTCCCACATGCCGTAGGGGAAGCTGGTGCGGACGCGGAAGTAGTTGTCCACCGCGTTCAGGCGGTAGTAGATGGGGTAGCCGCTTCCGCTGCCGTTGGTGACCTGACCGGTGTCGTGACCGAGCGCGATGAAGAAGTCGGGGTCCCAATAAAGGTTGCTCGAGACCTCGAGGTCCATCGTGCTGCCGGCGGCGGCGAGCGACTCGCGGGAGCCCTCGGGGAGCCGTCCCTCGATCCGGTTGAAGAGGTTGTGGTGGATCGAGAGCTGGTCGAGCGCGAAGCCGTGCGCGGGGTTCGAGTAGTTGATCAGCATGCCCCCGTAGAAGGAGTGTCCGCCGAGGGTCTCCGCGAGGATCGAGTTCTGGATGGTGAGGTGGTTCGAGTAGGAGATCTCGACCGCCTCGTCGATCGCGTTGCCGATCGAGACGTGATCGACGATGGCGTGGCGGGTGTAGCGGAGGCGCAGTCCGTCGTCGCTTGGTCCATTGAGTCCAGGTCGGATCCGGACGTGCTGCAGGATCCAGTTCTCCGCGAACGCGCCGGGCGATGCGACCGCTTGATCCTGGAAGGGGACCTCGTCGGTGACGAAGCCACGGATGGTGATCCCGCCCGGCGAGGTGTGCCCGGCAATGGTGACGTCGCCACGCCGCAGGTGAATCCGGGCGTTGATCAGCCCGCTCACTCGAAAAAGGATGTACCTCGCGCCGGGCTGGTCGATCGCCCACTGCAGCGACCCCGGCCCGGAGGCTGCGGTGGTGGTGACATGGATCACCTGACCGCCGCGGCCGCCGGTCGCGCTCGCGCCGAAGCCCTCGGCGCCCGGGAAGGCGGGGATGATCGGTCCAGCGCTTCCAGCCGCGCGGATCGCGCCCGAAGGAAGGAACTCCTCCTCGGCGGTGATCGGCGCAAGGTCATCGAGCGAGCGGGACGGGTCCTTGATCGATCCGGCCGCGCGACCTGACGCGGGACTCTCTGGAACCGACTCGCGCGAGCGATCGTCGATCGACGCCGAAGCGAGGTTCCTCTCCATCGCGCCGGCGATCGAGAGCGCGATGACCGCCGTGCGCATCCCCTCGCCCGCCCAAGACCCGCGTGACCTTGACGCCACCACCGAACCTCGACGCCTGCCCTCGACGGTCCGCGTGCGATCGAATCTCATGATGATCCCCGGGGTTGGTCCGGGGCTCCGGGACGACCTCCGCAGCCGCTTCGCGACGGCTGCTCGGGGGGCGCTGATGACGAGCGGGGAACGTAGCCTCCACCGAGCACGCGAGCGGTGAGGTGTACGCCCGCAGATGCGACGGCGCCCCGAGCGCATCGCTCGACCGATCGCGGGGACTTGACCGATCTCGAGATTCGCGGTCGAGTGACCTCGCCGGTGGGTCCGAGGAGCCTCGCAGGGGTCGATGCCCCCGAGGTCCGTCGCTGACCTCGCCGGACTCACTGAGCTCGCCGGACTCACTGAGCTCGCCGGACTCACTGAGCTCGCCGGACTCACTGTCCTTACCAGGCTGCTTCATCATGCGTGCCGCGCCCGACACGAGTCATGAGCCCGCCGGAGGGACGGAGCGATCGCTCACCACCGCGGGCGTGCTTGCCTTCGCATCGGCGCTTGGGTTCGTGATCTACCAGCTCGCGGTGCAGACCTCGTACACGGCCTTCCGCGACTCGATCGAGGCGGAGCTCGCGATCAGCCTCGTCCAGTCCGGGCGCATCTCGAGGCGACGATCGGCTGGCGGGCGGCGGCGACGTGGTTCGCCGCCGGCGCGCTCCCCTTCGCGGTGATGGCGGCGGTCTTCATCCGGCGGGCACCCTCGGGCTCGGCGCTCGCGGCGTGGCGGATCGGACGGGGGACGACGTCGAGGCTCGCGTGAGCTCTGGAACTCTTGCCCACGGCGCGCCATGGGCAGGTGTTGCCTCGCGCAGCGATGCGACGGAGGGGACCTGCTCCGACGGGCTGCAAGCGCGTGCGCTGCGCGAGGCGGGCAATCCGTTGACCGGACCTCCCCTCCGCCTCGCGAACGACGTTCGCTCGGCACCTCCCCCGCGTCGCTGCGCTCCGCCGGGGAGGAGTTCGGGAACACGCCTCCCCAACCTCGCTGCGCTCGGTGGAGGATGAGTTCCAGAGTTCCGGATCGCGCGATCTCGACGCGGTGCGCGCTGGAACTCCTCCCCACGGCGTCGCCGTGGGGTGAGGTGGACTGCGAGCGCAGCGAGCAGGACGGAGGGGACCTGCTCCGACGGGTTGCGTGCGCTCCGCGAGGCGCGCGCACCGCCGCTACTCGCCGATCACCTTGACGAGCACCCGCTTCGGGCGGCGACCATCGAACTCGCCGTAGAAGATCTGCTCCCAAGGACCGAAGTCGAGGCGTCCCTTCGTGATCGCCACCACCACCTCGCGACCCATGATCTGCCGCTTGAGGTGGGCGTCGGCGTTGTCCTCGCCGGTGTCGTTGTGGCGGTACTGGCTCGTCGGGGCGTGCGGGGCGAGACGCTCGAGCCAGACCTCGTAGTCGTGGTGCAGCCCCCGCTCGTCGTCGTTGATGAAGACGCTCGCGGAGATGTGCATCGCGTTGACGAGGCAGAGCCCCTCCTCGACGCCGCTGCGGCGCACCGCGTCCTCGACCTCGCGGGTGATGTTCACGAACGCCCGGCGGGCGGGGATCGTGAAGGTCAGGTGCTCGGTGAGGTGCTTCATGCGCCCCTCGCGCGGCTCACGCCGGCGCGACGCCCGGCTTCGGACCGGAGGGCGGCGTCGAGGCGCCCGCATCCTTCTCGTCGTCGCCAGGCTTCCGCGTCGGGTCGACGCGGAAGACCTTCACGCGGATGAGGTCGACCGCCACGTAGAGGACCGGCACGATGAAGAGGGTGAAGAAGGTCGCAAGCAGCAGCCCGCCGATCACGGTGATCCCGATCGACTGCCGGGAGTTCGCCCCGGCGCCGGTCGCGGTCGCGAGGGGCACGACGCCGAGGATGAACGCGAAGGCGGTCATGAGGATCGGGCGGAGCCGGAGCCGGGCCGCCTCGGTCGCCGACTCGAGCGCGGACTTGCCCTGCTCGCGCAGGTCCTTCGCGAACTCGACGATGAGGATGCCGTTCTTCGCGGCGAGCCCGATGAGCATGACGAGCCCGATCTGGGCGTAGACGTCGAGCGACTTCCCGAACTCGCCGAGGGCGAGCACCGCCCCCAGCGCCGCGAGCGGCACGGTGGCGAGGACGACCAGCGGCAGCGACCAGCTCTCGTACTGCGCGGCAAGGAAGAGGAACACCGCGATCACCGCGAGCCCGAAGACGATCGGGGCGAGGTTTCCCGCCTGCAGCTGCTGGTAGACGATGCCGGTCCAGCTCATGGTGATCCCCGTGGGGAGCACCTCCTTCGCGAGCTCGTCGAGCGCCGCGATCGCCTGCCCCGAGCTCGCGTTCGCCGACGCCGAGCCGTTCACCGTCACGGAGTTCATGACGTTGTAGTGGGTCAGGTTGTCCGGACCGGTCTCGATCCCGATCGTGCTGAAGGCGGAGAAGGGGATCATGTGCCCGCCGGCGTTCCGCACGTAGAGCTTCCCGAGGTCCTCCGGCTGCATGCGGTGCGCGGCGTCCCCCTGGAGGTAGACGTCGTAGACCTTCCCGAAGCGGTTGAACTGGTTGACCATCAGGCTGCCGAAGTCGAGCTGCAGCACGTCGAAGGCGTCGCCCACGGACACCCCGAGCGCCTGCAGCTTGATGCGGTCGATCTCGAGGTTGATCTGCGGCACGTTCGCCTGGAAGGTCGTGGAGACCTGACCGATCTCCGGCAGCGCCCTCGCCCGCTCCATGAACTCGGTCGCCGCCGACACGAGGGCGTCCACGCCGAGCCCCGATTGGTCGTTGATCTGGAGCTGGAACCCGCCGACCGAGCCGAGCCCGGGGATCGCCGGCGGGGGGAAGGAGAACGCGAGACCGTCGGTCAGCTCGTAGAGCGGTCCGGCGATGCGGGCGATGACCGCGTCGGCGGTGCGGCTCGCGCCCGGTCGCTCGTCCCAGGGCTTGAGCACGGGGACCATGAATCCCGCGTTCGTCTCGGCGACGTTGGTGATGAAGTTGACGCCGTTCACCTCGATGACCGTCGCGACCTCCGGCTGGGCGAGCAGGATCTCGCGGACGTGGTCGGCGAACGCCTCGGTCCGGGCGAGCGAGGCGCCGGGCGGCGTCTGGTAGAGGGTGTAGAAGTAGCCGTTGTCCTCGTCGGGGATGAAGGCGGTGGGCGTCCGCGAGACGAAGTAGCCGGTCGCCACGAGCAGCCCGCCGAGGACGAGGACCACGAGGACCCAGACGTGGGCGAGCCCGCCGACGAGTCGGGAGTAGCCGTGGCTGAGCTTCTCGAAGCCCTTGTTGAACCAGCCGAAGGGTCCTCGCTCGATCATGCCGCCGGGCTTGAGGAGGATCGCCGCCATCGCGGGGCTCAGGGTGAGCGAGTTGATCCCCGAGAGCACCACCGAGAACGCGATCGTCGCGGCGAACTGGTTGTAGAGCCGCCCGGTGATCCCCGGCATCAGCGCCGCGGGGATGAACACCGCGGCGAGGACGAGGGTGGTCGCCACGATCGGTCGCGCGACCTCCGCCATCGCCCGCTTCGCGGCGCGGCGGGCGGAGGTCTCGCCCTCCTCGAACTGCCGCTGCACGTTCTCGACGACGACGATCGCGTCGTCGACCACCAGCCCGATCGCGAGGACGAGCCCGAGGAGGCTCAGCGTGTTGATCGAGAAGCCGAACGCCGGCATCACCGCGAAGGCGCCGATGATCGAGACGGGGATCGCGATCATCGGGACCAGCGTCGCCCGCCACCGCTGCAGGAACACGAAGATCACCACGATGACGAGGAGCCCCGCCTCCGCGAAGGTCACCACGAGCTCGTGGATCGAGGCGGCGACGAACTCGGTGGTGTCGTAGCTGATGCGGTACTCGAGGTCCGCGGGGAAGGCGGGCTTGAGCTCCTCCATCGCGGCGCGGATTCCCTCGGCGACCGAGAACGCGTTCGCGTCGGGGAGCTGGTAGATCCCCAGGAGCGCCGCGGACTTCCCGTCCTGCAGCGCGCTCGAGGTGTAGCTCGCGGCGCCGAGCTCGACCCGGGCGACGTCCTTGAGGAGGATCACCGAGCCGTCGGGCTGCGACGCGACCACGATCTGCTCGAACTGCGAGACCTCCTCGAGGCGACCGAGCGTGTTGACCTGCAGGATGTAGGGGGGCGACTCCTCGGTGGTGGGCGGGGCGCCCGACTGCCCGGCGACCGCCTGGTTGTTCTGCTGCGCGACCGCCTCCCGCACCTGCTGCGGGGAGATCCCGAGCGACGCGAGCTTCGGGACGTCGAGCCAGATCCGCATCGAGTACTGGAGCAGGCCGAAGTTCGTGACCTGCCCGACCCCCGGCACCCGCTGGAGCGCCTGGGTGATGTTGATGTCGGCGTAGTTCGAGAGGAAGAAGGAGTTCCAGGTCTCGTTCGGCGAGTAGAGGCTGACCACCAGCAGCAGGTTGGTCGACTGCTTGGTGATCGCCACGCCCTGGACCTGCACCTCCTGCGGGAGCTGCGGGATCGCCACCGAGGTGTCGTTGTTCACGTTCACCGCGGCGATGTCCTGATCCGTCCCCACCTCGAAGGTGATGGTGATCTGGCCCGTCCCGTTGTTGGTCGAGTTCGAGGACATGTAGATCATGCCCTCGACGCCGTTGATCTGCTCCTCGAGCGGACGCGTCACGACCTCGGAGGTGGTGGTGGCGCTCGCGCCGGGATAGTTCGCCGCGACCTGGATCGTCGGCGGGACGATCGCCGGGTACTGCGCGATCGGCAGCGTGACCATCGCGAGCCCGCCCCCGAGGATCATCAGGAGCGCAAGCACCGACGAGAAGATCGGACGGTCGATGAAGAAGCGGATCATGAGATCGGATCCGCCTCGATCGTGCGGGAGGCGCGGCGGCTGCCCTGCGTCGATGGGGACGCCTCTCCCGACGGGGTGCGGGAGGCGCGTCCGCTCGAGGCGGGCTTCTCCGGCTTCTCCGGCGTCGCGGGCGCCGCGGCGGGCGCCGCGGGCTTGGCGAACTGGTCCGGCGTCACCACCTGCACCTTCTGGTTGTTCCGGAGCTTCGACTGCCCTTGGACGACGACGCGGTCGGTCGCGGCGACGCCGGAGGCGATGACCACGTGGTCGCCGGCGCGGGGTCCGAGGGTGACGGTCTTCTGCGTCGCGACCCCTTCGGCGCTCACGATCCAGACGACCGACGCCGCGGACTGGCGCACCACCGCCTGGATCGGCACGGTCACCGCGTCGGCGAGGACCTCGCGCTGGAAGCGGGCGGTCAGGTAGGTGCCGGGCAGCACCGCGTGGTCGGGGTTCGGCACCTCGACCCGCACGGAGAGCATCGAGCTTCCGGGCATCACCTGGTTGTCGATGAAGACGATCCTGCCGCTCCGCGACCAGGTGCCGGTCGGGAGGACGATCTGCACGCCCGGCGACGCCTGACCGAACTGCGCGCGGAGCACCGGAAGGTCGTCCGAGACCGCCATGAACTGCACCCACAGGGGATCGAGCGGTTGCACCGTGACGAGCGGCGAGAACGGATCTGGTCCGACGAGGGCGCCCACGTACTGGGTGGTCGAGGATGCCTGCCCGTCGACCGGACTCGTGACGGAGCAGTAGGAGAGGTTGAGCCTCGCGAGCTCGACCTCCGCCTGCGCCGCCTTCAGGTTCGCCTGCGCCGAGAGGTACTGCGCCTCGAAGTCCTGGAGCTTCTCCGGCGAGATCGCGTCCGCCTCGAGGAGCGGCTTGTTCCGCTCGTAGATCTGCGTCGCGTTGTCGAGCTGCGCCTGGGCGACGGCGAGGTCCGCGACCGCCTTGTCGACCTTCGCCTGGAAGGGATCGGGATCGATCTCATAGAGGACCTGTCCCGCCTTCACCATGTCGCCGTTCACGAAGCCCTGCGAGCGGATCCAGCCCTGGACGCGGGGCACGATCGGCACCGGCTGGGTCGACTGGCTCGTTGCGGGGTACTCGCGGTGGACGGCGACCTGCTCGATCGAGGGCGCGATGGTCACCACCGTGGGCGGCGGCGGCGTGCGGGACGCTGGCTTCGCCCGCTCGCAGGCGGCGGTCGCGAGGATCGCGCCAGCGAGGATCGGCGCGGCGAGGAGGCGTGCGGTCACGGGGTGGGCTCCGCGAGCGCGACCGGCGCGCTCGATGGGGGTGTCGCGGGGGTCGAGGGACCGTCCGCCGCCTCGCCGGAGGTCGGCGACGGCAGGGCGCCCTCGGAGGCGTCGGGTAGGCGGTCTCCCTCCCAGCCGCCGCCGAGCGAGCGGTAGAGCTCGACGAGGTTCTGGGCGTAGAAGCCCTCCGCCTGCGCCTGGGCGTCCTCGAGGTCGAGCAGCGTCTCCTGGAACCTGATGAAGCGGCTCAGGTCGATGGTGCCCGCCTCGTACTGCCGCGAGGCGAGGGAGGTCGCCCGCTTCGCGTCGGTGGTGGCGTCGTCGAGCTCGTCGAGCGAGCGGCGGGCGCTGCCGACGTTTCCGGCGGCGGTCTCGACCTGCGAGACCGCCTGCAGCACGATCTGCCGGTAGGCGATCTCCGCCTGCTTCGCCGCCGCCTCCGCCTGCTTGATCTGCGACTCGGTGAGCCCGCCGTTGAAGAAGTTCCAGGAGATGCGAGGTCCAAGCCCATAGGTGAGGTTGGAGATGCTGCCGAGCCCGCTGAAGTCGTCGGAGAAGATCTGGACCGCGCCGAAGAGCGTGACTTCCGGGTAGAGCCCGGCGGTCGCGACCCCGACCATCGCGACCTGCGCCGCCATGCGGCGCTCCGCGGCGAGCACGTCGGCGCGGCGGAGCAGGAGGTCGGCGGGCACCCCGAGGGCGAGGTCGATCGCCGGCTGCGGGATCGGCTTCGGCTCGGCCATGAGCCTTGCGACCTCGCCGGGGTACTCGCCGAGCAGCACGGAGAGCCCGTTGGTCTGCTCGGCGATCTGGGCGTCGATCTGCGGGATCTCCGCGCGGACGAGGGCGAGGCGACCGGCGGCTTCCGCGAGGTCGATGCCGCCGACGGTGCCCGAGCGGGCGCGTGCCTTCACGATCTCGAGCTGCCGCTCGAGCAGGGCGACCGACGAGGCGAGGTTCGCCCGACGCTGCTGCAGCACCCGCACGGTGAGGTACGCCTGCGCGACCTCCGCCCGCAGCGAGACGAGGGTCGCCCGCCAGTCCTCGACGCTCGCGGCGAAGCGACCGCGGGCGGCCTCGATGCCGCGGCGGATCTTGCCGAAGAGGTCGATCTCCCAGCTCGCGAGGCTGAGCCCGTACTGCCACGCGTTGAACGCGCCCGCGACGGGGCTGCCGCCGAGCTGCGCGGAGTTGGTCTGGATGTAGGAGTAGCCGGCGCCGGCGGAGAGGCTCGGATAGAGCTGGCTCTCCGCGATGCCGAAGCCGGCGCGATACGACTCGATCACCGCGATCGCGGACTGGATCCCGAGGTTGCCCTGCTCGGCGTCGGCGATGAACTGGCTGAGGAGCGGATCCTCGAAGCGGTCCCACCAGCGGTCGAGGTCGACCGGCGGCGAGGTCGCCTCGACGCCCGGGCTCTCGGCGACGAACTCCGGCGGGAGCCCGACGTCGGGTCGCTTGAAGTCCGGTCCGACCATGCAGCCCGCAGGCAGGAGCGCGAGGAACGCGACCACGAGGGCGCGGCGTCGTCGCGCGCCGCGGGCGGGGTCCTTGGTCGAGGGCATAGGCGGGAACACTACCACAGAGGTTTCGGCGCGGCGCCCTCGGCGGAGGTCCGACTGAAGGTCGGCGGCGGATCCCGGAAGTGGACCGCGGGCGTCCCGCCCGCACCGTCGAATGTCGTGGTGGACTCGATGCGGGCAAGATGCCCGCGGTCCACCGGAGATGCGTGCGGGGCCCGTTCTCCCGCGGCGGCGATCTGAAGACGACGACGCGGGCCCCGAGGGACCCGCGTCGGCTCGATCACGAGGGGGTGACGCGCTCGATCAGTCGAGCGGCATGTAGTTGAAGTTGGTGCCGCCCACCGACGCCTCGCCCATCAGTCCCTTGAGGTTGTCGGAGAAGATCAGCACGCCATCCTTGTAGCCGGCATTCTCCGCCGCACCCGCCTCGACGGCGACGCCGCTCGCGGTGGCGCTGCCCTTCAGTCCGCCCGCCTTGAAGTTGTCGAACGCCGGCTGGTTCTCGAAGAGGATCACCATCGAGTAGCCCTGACCGCCGATCTGGGCGCCGACGGTGACGCTCGAGAAGGATGCCCAGCCGACCTGCGCGTTGTTCCGGTAGACGACGCCGCGTCCGCCGCCGCCGCCCACGATGAACCCGCCCTTGCCCGCGTCGGGGAAGACCGCGTAGGCGTAGGCGGTGCGGATCTTCTCCTTTAGGCTCGGATCGGTCGTCTCGATCGCGGCGAGAGTGGTGTTCGCGGCTTGGACGAGGTCGGTCCGCTTCTCGGCGGTGTCCGGCGCGGCGGCGCAGCCGACGAGGCTCGCCGAGGTCATGGAGGCGGCAAGGACGAGGAAGACGAGGGAGCGAAGACGCATGGCAGATTCTCCGGGAGGGTTGGGGGCGGAGCGTACCCGAACTCCTCGCCGCAATCCACGCGGCGAAGGAGGGACGACGCCCCACGCAAGCGTTTGCCGGCGTCAGGCGCTCCAGGCGCCGAGGAGGATCGAGAGATCCGCGCCGTTCACGATCCCGTCGCCGTTGATGTCGGCGATGCCGCGACCGCCCCAGGCGCCGAGGAGGATCGCGAGGTCCGCGCCATTCACGACGCCGTCGCCGTTGAGGTCGGCGGGGGAGTCCTCGCCGGGGAGCGAGACGCGGATGATGCCCTCGCGGACCAGACCTCCGGCGGCGAACTTCACGCTCAGGAAGGTCCATGGCTCGTCGGAGAGCCCGAAGCCGGGTCCGATCGTCGCGCCGGCGTTGAAGTCGACGAGCGTCGCGTCGCCTTGCGCATCCCCGTCGAGGTCGAGCAGGTCGCCGATGCGGAGGAGCGCCCGCGACTGCGGTTGCCCCTCCTCGATCAGCGTCACGAACATCGCGCCGTTCGCGGGCGGCGAGCCGGCGCCCTCCCAGACGTGCACGATCTGCTCGCCGTCGTTGATCGCCGCCCAGCGGATGGCGCTTCCGGGCGGAAGATCCACGCCGTCGAGGGTCTCGCCCTCGCGGACGATGATGACGCCGTTGTAGGCGAGGTACTCGTTCGAGTCGGCGCTGCCGCCGACGAGCGGTCCGAAGAAGCAGCGGTTCGCGTCGTCGTTGATCCCCACTCCGCGGAACGCGCCCCACTTCTCGAGCGAGCCAGGGACGATGGGATTGCCCTCGCGCTCGAGGAGCTCACCGTCGACCCAGAGGAAGTCGTCGGTGCTGGTGGGAACGCCATCGACCTTCACGATGAGGTTGATGTGCTTCGCGCCCTCGGAGACCGAGTAGGCGAAGCCGATGCCGACGGGACCGAGGAGGTAGTCGGTGGTGCCGTCGGAGACGACTTGGTCCGAGGCGAGGAGGATCGTCGCGTTCGCCGGCTGCGAGGGATCGTCGCACCGCATGAACGCGCGTCCGTAGGTCGGTCCGGTCGGCATGGTGCCGAGCCCGCTCACCCAGAAGGCGAGTCCCGCCGCGGTCATCGACGGGCGGCTGTTGAAGGTGCTGAAGGTCGAGATGGTGCCGGGGATCGGGTCGGTCTCGCGGAGGAGGAGACCCGCCTGGGTCCAGACCGCGTCCTCGCCGTTGGCTGCGGGGCTATAGATGAATCCGCCGGTCGAGGAGAGACCCATCGTGCTCTCGCCGCCGGTGAGGACGGTGCCCTTGGGCGCGTCCGAGTTCAGCCAGAGGATGCCCTCGCCGCGCCAGACAAAGACATCCTGGCTCGCGAGCGATCCGGTGAAGCCGACGCTCCCGTCGGCGCCGATCGTCGGGTAGTTGAGCGCCGTGATCGCGGTGCCGTCGCCGCCCTCCGGCACGTCGCCGATCTCGGCGACGAGGTCCACCGAGACGGTCTTCTGCGGGGCGGCTGCGGCGGAGATCGGGAGGACGGCGAGCACGGCGAGGGTGGCAGCGAGGGAAGTGCGGGGCATCGGGGGGATCCAAGGGGCTCGCCCGGAGACGCCGGGCTCTCTCAGCATGCCGCGAAACCGCGGCGGTGCCACGGGAGAGTCGCCTCCCGGGCGAGGTTGGTTCGCGAAACTCGGTCGGTTGGGCGTGGAGCGGGGGATCGACGCCCCGAGGCGGGCGTCCGGAGGCTCACGGTGCGGACGATCGTTCGCTCGTCGCCGATCCCTCGACGCCGGACCTCGTCGGGCGTCCCGGCAGCACCGCGACCGCGACCGCGACCGCGAGGAAGACGAGTCCCATCGCGAGCCACTCGTTCCAGCGCGGGGTCTCCCGGAGCCAGACCCACGCGAAGAGGATGAAGACGACGAGCGTGATCGCCTCCTGCAGGATCTTGAGCTGCGCGACGGTGAAGGGACCACCCCCACCGACGTGCCCGATCCGGTTCGCGGGCACCTGCAGGCAGTACTCGAAGAACGCGAGACCCCAGGAGGCGAGGATCGCGATCCAGAGCGGCGCCGAGTGGAACTTCAGGTGCCCGTACCAGGCGGCGGTCATGAAGACGTTCGAGAGGAGGAGAAGGACGATGGTCGTCATGGGAGGCTCCGGGCGGCGGATCCCCGCAGTCTGACGAGGTCGGGGCGTTCCTCAAGCGATCCCCGGTCCCACCAGGCAGGTGGACGCGCCGCCCCGAACCATCCGCCGGAGGCGAGGGGCGTTCCCGTCGAGGTGGTCCTCGTCGAGTCTTGGAAGGGGATCTCGCCTCTCGACTGAACGGATCGGGGACGGATCGGGGCGGAACAGGGACGGATCGACGCGCCGGGATCGCGCGGTACCTTCGCGCGGTGCTGATCGAACTCCTCGGCGGTCTCGGGATCTTCCTCCTCGGCATGAGCCTGCTCGTCGACGGGCTCAAGGCGGTCGCGGGGCAAGCGCTGCGGCGTGGGCTCACGAGCGCGGTGCGCGGCCCCGGGTCGGGCATCGCCGCCGGGGCGATCGTGACGGCGCTCGTCCAGAGCTCGAGCGCGACGACCGTCGCGACGATCGGCTTCGTGAGCGCCGGGATCCTCTCCTTCCAGCAGTCGATCGGGGTGATCCTCGGGGCGAACCTCGGCACGACGAGCACGAGCTGGCTCGTGGCGATCCTCGGCTTCAACCTCTCGATCTCGACGCTGGCGCTTCCCTTCGTCGCGCTCGGGGCGCTGCTCCATCTGCTCGGTCGGGGTCGCACCAGCTCGCTCGGGCTCGCGGTCGCGGGCTTCGGGCTCCTCTTCGTCGGGCTCGACTTCCTCGAGCAGGGCATGGGAAGTCTCGCCGCCGACCTCACGCCCGGCCGCCTGCCCGCGGCGGAGGGCTGGGGAGGTCGGGTGCTGCTCGTCCTCGGCGGAGTCGTGATGACCGTGCTCCTCCAGAGCTCGAGCGCCGCGATCGCCGCGATCCTCGCCGCGCTCCACGCCGGGGCGATCTCCTTCGAGCAGTCGATCGCGATGGTGGTGGGGGCGAACATCGGGACGACCACCACCGCCGCCCTCGCGGCGCTGAGCGCCTCGGTGCCCGCGCGGCGGACGGCGCTCGCCCACGTCCTCTTCAACGTGGTCACCGGCGTGGTGGCGACGCTCCTCCTCGGTCCGCTCGGTCGCGCGTCGCTCCTCCTCGCGGGGTGGTGCGGCGGCGAGACGGCGGTGGTCGGGGTGGCGGCGTTCCACACGATCTTGAAGTCGATGGGGATTCTCCTGCTCCTCCCGTGGCTCGGCGCCTTCGGGCGACTCGTCTCGCGCCTCGTGCCCGATCGGCCGGATGACCTCGCCCGCTGGCTCGACTCGAGCGTCGGGGCGGTGAGCGCGGTCGCCAACGAGGCGCTGCGGCGCACGGTCGTCGGCATCGTCGCCGTCGCGGCGAGGGCGATCGAGGGCGCAGCGCGGGGCGACGGCCGCACGACGACGATCGCCGCGGAGCTCGCGGAGGCGGGGGACGCGCTCCGCAAGGCGTCGGCGTTCGCGGCGCAGGTCGGCGCCGGCGTCCAGTCGGGGAGCGAGGTCGCCGAGCACCTCGCGAACCTGCACATGATCGATCACGCCTCGCGGCTCCTCGAGGCGATCCAGGGCGACCACCGCCTGAACCTCGTCCGCGATGCCGCGTCGCTGCGACCGCAGCAGGAGTCGCTCCTCGGGCTCCTCGGCGTGGTCGCGGCGTGGACCGATCCCAACGCCGCCGCGGCGACCGCCGCCGGTCTTGAGGCTCGTTCGGCGTCGCTGGCGGAGCTCCGTCGGACCTATCGGGTGACGCTGCTCGAGCAGACCGCGGCGGGGAAGGTCGATCCGGAGGTCGCCCTCGACGAGCTCGACGCGAGCCGGCTCATCGACCGGATCGGGTACCACCTCGTCCGGGTGGCGGTGCACGCGGCGCGACCGACCCCGCCGCTTCGGAAGACCGGCACCCTCGAGCAGGATGCGGTCGCGGCGTCCTGAGCGGCGCCTCGGTCGCCGAGGGGAACGCGGCATCTTGGGTCGATCCTCGACTCGGGACTGTTCGGAGGGGAGGACCTGAGGTAGCGTCCCGAAGGCGGACGGAGGTCCCGGACCTCGACCGCCGCGACGGAGGAGTCCACGATGCCGACGCGAGGATCGAAGGCGGCGGGCGCGAGGAAGGGAACGAAGGCGAACGCCGCGAAGGTGCCTTCGAGCAAGTCCGGCAAGTCCGGCAAGACCTCCAACTCGGCCAAGACCTCGAAGCCCGCGCGATCGGCGGGCAAGGCGACTGCGTCAAGACGCGCGAAGACCGGGAGCCCCACCATGAAGAGCTCGAAGACGCCCGCGAAGAACCTCCGACCCTCGAGCCGTCCCCGCTCGGCGCCGAAGGGCGCCCGCGGCGTGGTCGAGGTCTCGATCGAGGCGACCCCGCGCGATGATCGACCGATCGAGGTCCGGATCGCGGAGCGGGCGTACCTCCTCTGGTGCGAGCGAGGCGGGAACGAGACGCTCAACTGGCTCGAGGCGGAGCGGGAGATCCGCGGGCTCTGACGCGGGGCATCCGGTCCGTCACGACGACGCGGGCGGCTCGACCTGCGGAGGTCGCGCCGCCCGCGCCGCGAGCATCGATCGCCGGATCGACCGCGGAGCCGCCCTCGAGTGGAGCGTCCGCTCAGCGAAACAGGTTGGCGAACGCCTTCGCCCACTGCTCGCAGCCCCGATCCACCGTGCCCATCGCCGAGAGCTTCTCGGCGGAGAACCGCTCGGTGTCCACGGTCGACGCCATCGCGGCGACCACGGGTCCACGGTCGCCTTCGGTGGCGTAGATCTCGCAGGCGCCGTAGCCATAGCCGCGCTTCATCACCTGCGACTGCGGGGCGATGTTCAGCGCCGGGCGGTTGGGCTTCACCGCGGTGATCGCCGCGCGGACCACGAGGGTCGGACCGGTGCCGCCGGCGCCGGGACCGAACTCCTTCGCGAGGTTCTCCTGCAGCTTGGTGCGGATCGACTGGAGCTCCTCGTCGGTGCAGTCGATGTCCGCGGCGTTCGGCACCGCGACCGGCTCGATCACGATCGTCGCATAGCGGGAGAGCACCGCGTCGTCGCTCTGGAAGACCCGAGTCAACTTGTCGTCGGCATCGGGACGAAGCTTCACCGACATCGGCACGTAGCCCATGCGGGGAACCTCCGTCGAGCCGCGGCAGCCGACGAGGGAGAGCGAGAGGAGGGTCGCCGCGAGGGCGAACGAGAAGGTGCGAAGGGTCGAGGGGAAGGTCATGGCGGGAAGTGTGCCGGGGATCGGGTCCCTCCGCAAGCAGCCGACCGCGGGGATTGCGTTCGCGGGACGTGACCCCGACATCCGGCCTGCGGGCGACCTCACGCCCGAGCGAGTCGGTGGTCGGCGATTCCGCATCGGTCGGCGATCACGAGCGGTTCGTCGCGTACGGTGCGGTCATGAGTCTCCGACCTCGCATCGACGCGTGGCTGACGACGGTGCCCTTCGTGCCGTTCGCCGTCGTCGCATCCGACGAGCTCAGGTGGATCGTCGATTCCCCGGAGTGCTTGACCCTCGACGCCAGCGGTGCCACACTCTGCTTGCTGGTCCGAAGCGGCGTCGGATGGCGAGACGCGCATGTCCGGATCTCCCAGGTCGTGGCGGTCGAGCGGGACTCGACCGACCTCGGGCCGAATGACTTCCGGCTCGTCGGGGACCGTGATTGAACCGCTCCTCCGCGGAGGCTCGACCCATGACCATCGACGAGTTCCGGGCGATCTGCTACGCGAAGGAGTTCACGACCTTC